>Ga0172380_10000773_pt1 | contig 58428 bp, 51 predicted proteins | sample Leawe162metaG_FD_119747 | JGI IMG/M metagenome (GOLD analysis project Ga0172380, IMG submission 119747) | Leachate microbial communities from a municipal landfill in Southern Ontario, Canada - Leachate well 162 metaG | ecosystem: Engineered > Solid waste > Landfill > Unclassified | place... | reverse complement strand
GACAGACCAGATGATATATTAGCGCGGTTACATTATGACTCTTGTGGATGTATATACTCATCTTTATATTATACACCAACGCGGCAAGCCGCGGGGAAAAGCCCTAAACTGATTTTAAATTTAAAAACCTGCTTTTATGCAGGTTTTTTTATTTGAATTTTATCTCACGTACCACCCTCTCCCCCAACTCATCGTTCATCTTGCGAAGGATGAAACTGCGATTGGAAAAAACTTCCGCGCTCCAAACGGAGCTTTCGCTTCTGGCAAAGATGATGCCATTCTTATAGAAATCCGGCTGTATTTTTTCCGCGCCGACATTGCCATATTCTTCTTTAATTATTTTCCTAAAAATATAGAAAATATCTTGGTCGCTCAGAGTTGTCGATGCTGCTTTTTTTTTGACCAAAAGATCTCGTATGGCTTTCATAAAATTCCTATTTTTTGAGCCACTTAAAGATGCTGCGCACCGCAATCGCCCCTTCCGCCGCTGCTGTGATCACTTGTTGAAAACCGTCCGAGCCGTCGGTGATGTCCCCCGCCGCCCAAACGCCTACGACCGAAGTCGCGCCATCGCTAGATATCTTGATGTAGCCTTTTTCATTCGTTTCCATTTCCAATCCACGCGCATATTCGATGTTGGGCTCACTGCCCGCCTCGATAAACAGTCCATTCAGTGCCAACTCCTTTTGGCCATTGAATGCTTTGTCCAATTTGACTTTCTGCAAATGGTCTTTGCCTAAAATCTCCACCACGTTCGTTTCCAAAATCATTTCGACATTGGCGCAATTCTTAAGCTTGTTCTTCCAATACGGCTCGGCGCGCAATTCTTTTCCACGATAGATCAGATAGACCTTTTGGCAAAGATCGGACAAATAGAGCGCGGCGCTAGCGGCACTATCCGCTCCGCCTATGATGCCCACTGTTTTATTCTTATAAAAAAATCCGTCGCACGTCGCACAATAAGATACACCCGCACCCAAAAGATGTTTCTCTCCAGCAATCGCCAGTTTCCTCCTTTTCGTGCCTGTCGCCAAAATGAGCGTCTTGGTTTTCAGCACCTCTCCATTCGTCAGCGCCAAAACAAAAATTTCCTCATTTTTAATGATCGAATCCACGTTTGTGGTTATAATCTTAACCCCATATTTTTTGGCATGATTACCCCATTTTTGCGAAAAATCAAAACCGGTCATATTTTCCATCCCTGGATAATTGTCAATTTCATGTGTTTCAGTTATCTGGCCACCCAAAAGGCTTCCCACAATCAAGTGCTCCACTCCATAGCGTGAAGCATAGATTGAAGCCGCCAGCCCCGCCGGACCAGCCCCGATTATTATCAATTCGTGAATCTTATCCATATCAGTATCTTATCATTTTAACATTTTAGCATATTAACATTTTAACAAGTCTATCTGGCGTTTTTGTTAAAATGCTAATATGCTAAAATGTTTTATGATTTAGTTTTTTATCGGCATAGCCAGATAGATGAAATTATCCAGAACTTCGCCAGTTTTGTCGTTTATCTCTCGGATCGCCACGGGAGTTGTTTCACTGTTGGACAAAATCGCCACTTGATCGGAAGACACCGCATTAATTCCATCCAAAAGATATTTAGCATTAAAAATGATCTTCTGAGATGGTCCAGTCCTTTCAAATTTAATCTCTGTTGAATTTTCTCCCGTTTCCGCGGCGGAAGAGTGTATAAAAATTTCCTCGGCGTCAGCGTCAATTTTAAGCGTAATCTCATTGGAACTGCCCGAAGAAAAAAGTGTGGCGGTTTTGAGCGCGTTTTGGAAAAGTTTTTTTTCGCCCACAATTCTGGTCACATATTCTTTCGGCAAAATATATTCATATTGGGGATATTTTCCGTCTATCAAGCGGGAAACTAGTTTAACATTCCCAATTTCAAAAAATATTTGACCTTCTTCAATAGCTATTTTAACTTTAAATTTTTCCTCTTCGGAAATTATCCGATTAAATTCAATTAACGTGCTGGCCGGAACAATAATATTTTCATTCTTTTCAATAAAGGGTACATATATTTCTTTGTCCATATCATTCTCGTTCAATTCCATCCGATATTCAGCCAGACGAAAACTATCCGTGGCAGCAAAAAATAATTCTTTTTCTTTTAATTTAATATTAATTCCTGTCAATTCTTGCCTAGCTTCGTTCACTGCCGCCGCTATTAGAACTTTATTAATCGCTCTTTTAAATTCTTCTCCATCCAATTCTAATAGATATTCACCTTTTTTAATTGGGATAAGCGGAAAATCGCCCGCTGGAATACCTTTGATTGAAGTTTTATTCGTCTTATTTTCAATTTTTAAAGTCTCCCCATCAGATTCTAATATTATATTATCATCTTTTAATAAACTATTTGAAAGTCCACTAATCAGTCGAGCCGGCACAGTTATCTTACCATCCCGTTCAATTTTAGCTCCGATCTGGGAAGATATTCCAATTTCCAAATTAGTGGCTGATAGTTTTAATCCGCCTTTTTCAGTTTCAAAAAGAATGTTATTTAAAATAGGTAAGGTGTTTCTCTTGGCAACAGCCCTTTCACAATTATAAATAGCTTTTTTGAAATTCTCTTGAGTGCAAATCAGTTTCATATATTCTTAGTTATTATTATATTTAAATTTATATAATATTATTAGTTATTATTACAGGAGTATAATTTTGTGCATAAACTGGAAAAAAAGCTTAGAATAAGGAAAAAGTAAGTTAATAGGGATGGAATAATGGGCCGGAGAAGACCGCTTTGGGAGAGGGATAAAAATAGAGAAAAATTATTTTTAAAAATAATCTCCTGTTTATAAACAGGGGTTGACCCAATTTAATCACAGGGCTATACACAGGTAAAATAAGGAGCTATCCACTTTTTATCCACTAAAAACCGATTTAACCGCAAACTGAATAGAGCTGTTCTCTTATGTGGGCAATTTCTTCGTTTAATTTTTCATCCACCTTAAGCTCTTTGGAAATTTTTTCATAAGCATAAAGAGCAGTGGTATGATCTCGGCCGCCCAATTTATCTCCAATACCGGGATAGGAATATTGCAATTCGCTCCGCATAAGGAACATTGTGATTTGACGCGGCTTGGAAATTTCTTTTTTCCTATTTTTCGCGATAAGATCATCTTGGCTGATTTCATAAAAATCAGAAACCACTTTGAAAATGTGTTTATGAGTAATTCCTTTCCTTTTTCCACTAGAGAGGATGTCGGATAATATTTTTTTAGTATAAGCCAAAGTTAGCTCTTTTTTGGTCAGTTGGGCACTGACGGAAACTCGGTTTAAAGCTCCTTCCAACTCCCGGACATTATTTTTTATATTAGTGGCGATGAATTCCAGGGCGTCATTGTCTATTTTCAGATTAGTAGCAGCTGATTTTTGATGCAGAATGGCTAATCGAGTTTCTAGGTCGGGCTTTGACACATCGGCAATCATACCGCCCTCAAAGCGGGAAAGCAGCCGTTCTTCTAATATCTGGATAGCCTTAGGTGGACGATCGCTGGTCAGGATGATCTGTTTATTCTTTTGATAGAGGTAATTGAAAATATGAAAAAATTCTTCCTGGGTTTTTTCTTTCCCGGAAATAAACTGGATATCATCGATAATTAGAAGGTCTATTTTTTGATAGTCACTCTTAAATTCATCAACCCTTCTGTTTTTTATGGAATCAATAAGATCGCTAGTGAACCTTTCCGAGGAGATGTATTTTATCCGCACAGAAGGGTCGTTTTTTAGGATTTCATTGCCAACAGACTGGATGAGATGGGTTTTCCCTAGGCCTACCCCGCCATAAATGAACAGCGGATTATAGACGCGGCCGACATTTTGAGAAACGGCGTAGCAAGCGGCGCGTGCTAACTCATTGCTGCCGCCCACGATAAATTTTTCAAAGGTATATTTGGGGTTCAGGTTAGTTTCTTGGCTCAAAACAGGCCTTTTTTCCACATAATGGATGGTTTTTCTGGGTGGTAAGATAGCATCCACAGAAGGTTCTTTAGCAGCTAAAAAAGAGGTCTCTTGGCTGGTGTTGGTGGCAATAGTACAAATTACCGAGGTAATATCGCTCTGGAGATTTTTGAGCGCGCGTAAAATGTATAAATTATATTTATTTTCTAGCCATTCTTTGGCAAAGCCATTCGGCACACCAAGAACAACCCGACCATTTTTTATGGAAAGGATGGATGTGTTTTTGAACCAGGTAATGAAATTAGCTTTTGATATGGAAAGCTCGATCTCCCCCAGGGCGGCCTGCCAAAGCTCCTCGTTTGTTAGTTGCTTCATTGATTTTTTAAAAAGCCTAAAGATAGATAGATATCGACTAAAAAAAGTATATCACAAAAAAAAATAACCAACTAGGAAAAAAGTTAATAAAGGTGTTCATAACGTGTGAATCCTTTTTAGAAGACCGATAAATAAGGAGCTAATTGACTTTTGCAGCATTAGCTGGTAAACTTCTAAATGATTAAACCGTTAAATTATAAGAAAAATATATGAGCATCACTTACAAGCCCAAAAGCCGAAAAAGAACTAATCGCCATGGCTTTCTAACGCGTCAGGAAACAAGTTCCGGACAAGCCGTGATCAAAAGAAGGCGACAAAAAGGAAGAAAAAAATTAACCACAGTTTAATCCAGATGCTTCTTCGAGAAAACAGGCTTATTTCAGGGAGGGATTTCGACGCAGTTTATCGGGAGGGTCGTTTTTTATCTTCAGGCAACCTTTCCTTAAAAGCGCGTAAAAATGGTCTTGGAAAAACAAGAATAGGCTTTTCCATTGGTCTTAAATTCTCACCCGAAGCCGTTAAACGGAATAAGGCAAGGCGCTGGTTGCGGGAAATAGCCAGAAAACAGATGGAAAACATACAAAAGAGCGTGGATATCGTGGTTATGCTGAAAAAAGAAGCAACCTTTCCGACCTACCAAGAGTTGGAAAATAATTTTCAAAAGGCTCTTTTAAGGGGAAATTTGACTATTAAATAATAATAAAATAAAACACATGGGTCTTTTGTTTGATGCTTTGGTGTATAAACCGCTTTACAATCTTTTGATTTTCATTTATAATATTTTACCTTTTCATGATTTTGGAGTGGCCATCATTCTGGTAACACTTATTATAAAATTCGTCCTAATCCCCTTATCTAAAAAACAGATCGAGTCGCAGAAGAAAATGCAAGAAATGCAGCCTAAGATCAAGGAAATTCAAGAAAAATACAAAAAAGACAAGGAAAAACAAAGCAAGGCCTTGATGGAGTTCTATAAAACGAATAAAACCAATCCTTTTTCCGGCTGCTTGCCAACAATTTTCCAACTGGTCTTCCTAATTGCTATTTATCGAGTTCTGTTCAATATTTCCAACTCCGGCCTGTTGGTTGATCCGAAGGAGTTGTATGCTTTTGTGGCTAATCCTGGCCAGATAAATCAATATTTTCTAGGGTTGATTGATCTTTCTCACACAGTCAAGTTGGGTCAACTTACGCTGGGCTCGGTAGCCCAGATAGTTTTGATAGTTTTGGCGGCAGTGGCCCAATATTTCCAAATGAAGATGATAATGCCGCCAAAATCGCCGAAAACCTCAGGTACCCCCGATTTGGCAAGTACGATGTCGACCCAGATGATGTATCTCGGGCCGCTTCTGACTTTATTCATCGGCATAAAATTTCCGGCGGGGCTGGCTCTTTACTGGCTTGTTTCGACTCTTTTTGCTATAATTCAACAAAGGCAATTGGCAAAAAATCCAATTGAAGAGAAGCGGGAAAAACATGGATAACTCAACCTAATTTAAAATATATGAAAGAGCAAAAGCAGCATGACATCAAGGAAATAATCCAGCAAGTCGTTATGGAATTGGTAGAAAAAATGAAAATTGATTGTGAGACAGAGATAAAAGAAATTTCTCAGGACGGCAGAGATAATCTGATCTGCAACATTAAAACCGATGAATCGAGTTATCTAATAGGTCAATATGGCGTCAATCTGCAAGCTTTGCAGCATCTTGCGCGCGTAATTGTCCGCAAAAAAACCACCGAAAAATCAGACTTCATATTGGATGTCAATCTATATAGACAAGAAAAAAACGAGTCGATAGCTGTTTTGGCCAGAAATATGGCGGAAAAAGCGGTGACAGAAAAGAAATCAGTCGTTCTTCGCCCGATGTCTCCTTATGAAAGAAGGCTGGTGCATATGGAATTGTCTGGAAACGAAAAAATACAAACCGAAAGTATCGGGGAAGGAGAAGAAAGGCAGGTCATAATTAAGCCCTTATAGGCTGTTTAAAAATTTAGCTCAATCCATTCGAATATGGTAATCGCTCGTAAAATTGCTTATAACGTCCTTGTGAGCAGCGTTTCAAAAATTCTTTCCACTATTCTGGCGCTCCTTTCGATCGGGCTGATTACTCGCTATTTAGGTGCTTCCGGCTTTGGAGAATATGCCACGGTGCTGGCTTTTCTGGCGCTTTTTTCCGCCATTGCAGATCTTGGTCTCTATTCTACCGCTACGCGAGAAATTTCTCGACCGAACGCGGATGAAGCAAAAATAATTGGCAATATTTTTTCTTTGCGCTTGGTCGTGTCGAGTATCGTCCTGCTGCTCTCACCGGCCATTTTTTGGTTCTTGCCTTACTCGCTTGAGGTGAAGGAAGCTATTTTGATAATTGCAGCTTCATTCCTTTTTTCTTCTTCCTATCAAGTTCTGAACGGCGTTTTTCAGAAAAATCTGGCTATGGACAGAGTAGCCATAGTGGAGCTTTTTGGGAAAATCATCCAGGTCACAATAATCTTTGTTGTGATTAAATTCCATTTGGGATTTTTGTGGATTATTGCTTCACTTCTTTTTAACATGGTATTCAGTTTTACCGCGGTCTATGCGTTGTCAAAGAAATACGTTTCTTTCTCATTGCGCTTTGATGTTGCGTATTGGAAGATTTTTCTTAAAGAATCTTATCCCTTGGGAATTGCCGCTTTTATTGGGTTTATTTATTTCAAAGTGGACACTATTTTGCTTTCCATTATGAAAACCAGTGCTGAAGTGGGGATATACAACGCGGCTTATAAGGTGATTGAAAACATTACTTTTTTCCCGACGATGATGGCAGGACTCATTTTCCCTATAATGTCGCAAACCATATTTGCCGATGTCGCGCGCTTCAAGGATGTTTCCAACAAGACCTATAAGATATTTTGGATTTTTGCGGTGGCGCTTGTGACGGGCACAATGTTCCTTTCTGATGGGATAGTCAATCTTATCGGTGGCAGCGGCTTTGAAAAGTCCGGCATTGTTCTGGAAATTCTCATTTTCGCCTTGGCGGCAATATTTTTCAGCAACTTTTCAAATGCCATTCTGATTGCGGGGAATAAACAGAAAAAATTGATGCTGATTATGTTTCTGGCGGCCGTTTTCAATGTCTCCGCCAATTTGCTTTTTATTCCGAAATATTCCTATCTGGCCTCAGCTTGGATTTCGGTCTTGACAGAGCTGTTTGTCGTTGGGGCTACTTTTTATGTTATGATAAAAGAGCTACATTATTTCCCAGTGGCGGAAAAGTTTTACGGGATCTTGGCTTCCGGTGCCGCGATGGCGGGGCATTTCTTCTTTTTTAAGAGCCTCAATTTTTTTCTACTGGCCATCTCCGGTACCTTAGTCTATGCGGCGGCGCTGTGGATGTTTGGGGTGGTCAAGACAGAAGATATCTCCAGCATAATTAGCAAGAAAGCGGCCTAGGGCCAATTTTTTGCCAAAAAACCGACCTTGTCCGCAGTACCGCTCTAAAACGAAAAAGTTAAGCCGCTTTATAAAAAAATAAAATGGAAATTTCTTCAGCCGCGAAAACTTTTCCCAAAGTTTTTATCATCATCCTTAATTACAATGGCAAAGATTGTTTAAATAAAACTCTGAAGGATGTTTTTTGTCTGGAATATGGGAATCTCGAAGTTATTCTGGTGGATAATAATTCCGTCGATGGATCGCTGGAGGATGTGCTTAAAACTTTTTCAAGGGTGACTGTAATTAGAAACAGTAAGAATGTTGGTTTTGCGGCCGGTATGAATGTCGGCGTAAGATATGCCTTGGAGCGCGGAGCTGAATATGTTTTGCTTTTGAATTATGACGTGTCTTTGCCTAAAAAATTCCTGCCTCTTTTGGTTGAAGATATGGAAAAAGATGAAAAAATAGGCCTCGGTAGTCCGCTGATTTTGGAAAAAAGCGGTGCCATCTGGTTTTCTGGCGGAAAAATAAACTGGTGGCGTATGAGAGCCGAGCAAATGACGAACAGCTTGCAGGAAAACTATCTCCTTTCTGATTACATTTCCGGTTGTGCGATGCTTATCCGCGCCTCAGTCTTTCGTGCAGCGGGCCTTTTGGATGAAAGATATTTTCTCTACTATGAAGATACAGATTTCAGTTTGGCTGTGAAAAATGCCGGCTATAAATTGCTCGTTTCTTCTAAGAGCCGAATTACGCACTTGGAAAAAAGCCAAGAAGGGCTAGCCCAGAAAACGTATTGGCTGGTGTTTTCCGCTTTGATATTTTTCAAAAAAAATACGCCTCTTTATCTAAGGCCCTGGGTAAGCATTTTTTTGGGAATGCGTCGGCTGAAAAACTGGCTAGAAATGAGAAACAATAAGAATAATATGGCTGAAGCGGTGCAAAAAGCATATCGAGACTTTTATGATACCGAATAAGGAATTGTCTGTAATAATTGTAAACTATAAAAGTGAACAGCTCCTTCCGAGCTGTATTGCTTCGGTTTATGCCAACTTGGCACAACAATTGAGCGTGGAAGTCATTGTGGTGAATAATGACGTGATTGACGGAGCAGCTGTTGTGAAAAGTTTCGAAAAGGTCAAGGTCATTGATCACAAAAAAAATGTGGGCTTCGGGGCGGCGGCCAATATGGGCGCCAAGGCGGCGGAGGGAAAGTATCTGCTTTTTTTGAATCCAGACAGTGAAATCTGTTCGGATAATGTCAGTGAAATAGTAGCATTATTCGAAAGGAACAAGCGATTGGCGGTGGTGGGCAGTAAGGTCGTTTCTGAAAGTGGAGCTGTGCAGGAGTGGGTCAGTGGGAAAGAAATCAGCCTGTATGATTTAGTGAGGAACAATTTGAATTTTCCTAGGAGTAAAAACATCTGGGAAAGCAAAGAATTGATTTCGGTCGATTGGGTTTCTGGGACGGCGCTTTTCGCCGAAAGGGGCGCTTTTCAAGAGGCGGGCGGCTTCGATGAAGAATTCTTTATGTATTTTGAGGATATGGATCTATGCAAGCGCCTCAGAAAAAAAAATAAAGAGATTTTTTATTGCCCGACTTTTTGTGTGAAACACTTGGGTGGCAAAAGCTATTCGGACAAGACTAATCAAAAAAAAGATTATTATCGGTCCCAAGAACATTATTTTAAAAAACATCGGAATATTATTGAATTCGGCCTCGTTCGGCTTTTAAGGAAAATATTTTTCAGTTAAGTATATGTTATTCTCTTTGGTCTTATTTCTGACGCTCTATTTGCCTTTTCAGGTGGCACTGAATCCGATGGTGGGAATCGATTTGGCCTCCATAAGAGTGGCAATTCTCGGGCTGTTTTTTCTCTGGCTGAGCAAGGGGTTGAAGGACAAGCGAATTTATTTTGTCAGAAATTTTCAGACTAGTTGCGTCGTGGCCTTTCTTTTTTTTGTTTCTTTCTCAACGTTTTTTGCCAGAAATGTCGATTGGAGCGTCAGGAAGCTAGCTTTTCTTTTTTCCATTTTCCCGATCTATTTCGTGGTTTCTGATGTGGTGAATAGTCCTGAAAAACTCAAAAAAATCATAAGCGGAGCTGTTGTCTCCGGCACGCTCGTGGCTGGTCTGGGGGTGGCACAATTTTTTGCCCAATTTTTAGTCGGCGTGGAGGCGCTCTATCTTTTTTGGGCCAAATACGCCGCCGCTCCTTTTTTGGGAAAAACTTTTTCCCAGGCGGTTCTGACGCATCCATCTTGGCTGGTGGAAATTTCCGGACGGACTTATTTCCGCGCCATCGCCATTTTCCCCGATCCGCATATGTTCGCATTTTTTTTAGGCCTCCTTTTGCCTTTGGCTATAGCGCTTTTTTTCAAAGACAGAAAGTTTATTTGGCTTTTGTGTGCGGCGATTATTTTTCTGGCGGACATCCTTACTTTTTCTCGGGGCGGGTACCTCGCCTTGGCTGGTGGGATAGTGGCGTTATTTTTCATCTTCCAAAATAGAGTGGCTAAAAAATATAAAATAGCGGTTTTTTTGGGTCTAGCCGCAATAATTGCATTGATGATGATTCCTGGGCCGGTTTCCTCACGCTTTTTTTCCAGTTTTGATTTGGCGGAAGGTTCGAATGTTGGACGATTGGCTATGTGGAACGCAGCGGCCGAAAATATCCTCAAATATCCGTTTCGCGGGGTGGGTATCGGAAATTTCTCCGCAGCCGTCGACCCACTGGCTACTTACAGAGAGCCTATTTACGCGCATAATACATACCTGGATATCGCAGCCGAGGCTGGAATCTTAGCTGTACTGGCATGGCTCGGCATGCTGTTTTTTTCCATTTCCGATCTTTTGAAAAAGTCAAAACGAGAGAGTTTGTTTTTGGGTGCGGCCATAAGCCTGGTCATTTTTTCCGTCCACTCTCTGACGGAAACCGGACTCTATTCGCCCGTAGTGTTGACACTTTTCCTAATGATTAGCGCCTTTTCCAATATTGAAGAAAAAAATGAAAAAGTCAGTTAGCTTGGAAAATTTAATCTACCTGATTGTTTTTTCGCTGCCGCTCTATCTGATCCGCAAGCAGGTGTTGTTTTTGCATACCAACGGGCTGGAGATTTTAATAAGCATTGCTCTTGTGTGGTGGTTGGTAGTTTTTTTCCGATATGCGAAGATAAAAAGTTTCTGTCTGGAGTATGAAAAATATCTAATCTGCGGGGCGCTTATGTTGGCCGGCTTTTTCTGGTCAGCTGGCGCGAACGGACAGATGCTCCAGTCGCTAAGCATAATAAAAAGCTGGTTTTTGTTCCCTTTGGCGCTGATGCTTGTGGCGGCCGATGTCATTCCGCGGGAACGGCTAAAAAATATCTTCTTAGTCTATGCAGTCTCAACTCTTGCGGTCGCTGCGGTTGCTCTACCCTATCTGTTTTTGGGTCAGCTTACCTATGACGGGCGGCTCATGGCTTTTTTCAATTCCCCCAATTATCTGGCCATGTATTTAGCGCCGGGTGTAATAATTTATTCCTGGGCGCTACTTCGGGCCGGCCACAGAAAGAAGAATCTGCTGGCGTTGAGCGTTCTTTTGGTGGTTTTGTTCTTCACGTATTCTTATGCGGCCTATGCGGCAATTTTTCTGAGTGAGCTTTTTGTCCTGAGGGCAGGAAGATGGGATGACGGGATAAAAAAAATATTTTCAAAAGAACTTGTCGCATTATGCCTAGTCATTTTTATGTTTTTTGTCTTTCAGGTCAATAATAAGAAGTTTAATGATCTCCTAGCGCTGGATCCGCGTTCCTCGCTGTCTTCCCGTGTAATGATCTGGAAAGCGGCCCTGAGGATGGCGGAAGACCGTCCTGTGGTTGGCATCGGGGCGGCCAATTTTCAAGAAACCTACTTGAGCTACCAAAAATTCTTTCCGCCCTATTTGGAATGGGCGGTGCCTCACCCGCAAAATATCTTTTTGACTTTCTGGCTTTTCGGAGGAGTGCTGGGCATACTCGGTTTTCTGGGGTTGCTATTTTTCTTCTTCAGGGATTTGTTCAAGAAAAAAAGCCAAAATTCTTTGGAAATTTTAGCTTTTGGTCTTATGCTTTATATCCTATTTCACGGCCTGTTCGACACCACCTATTTCAAAAATGATTTGGCGATAGTTTTTTGGTTGAATTTTTTAGTCTTGAAAAAGACGGATGAAGATCAGATGGCCAGTTTATAGATTTTTCCATCGATCTTATTGACGAAAAATAACAGGCTTTCGCTTTGATTCAAAAACAATTGGCTGACGTCGTACTGCCCCTTGATGCTGCCAACTTCCACCAGGCGTGTTTTTTTGCCTGTCGCTATGTCCACCTTCCAAAAAGTATCCGTAGTTTGGAATTTATTATCCTTATAATCATTAGGCAGGACGGAGTTGTCCGGAATTCCTCCTGGCAAAGCATAGAAGATCGTTTTCCCGTCATTCGACCAAACACACTTGGTGACAAAAGTGGGAATTTCCAGATTCTTATATTCTCCGCCTTGAGAATTCATAAGGCCCAGCTCCATCTTGGTGCCGCCCTTGGTGTCCGTGTGGCTGACCAGCGCCCATTGCCCGGAGTTGTCCCAGAGATAATCCGAGCCGAAGTTTTTCGTGTCCAGTGTTTCCGTGTCTCCGCCAATGACAGGGATGGATCGAAAATCGGCGGGCAGATAGGCATCACCTGAATTCCAAAAAGAAATTAGTCCCGTCCGTGGAATTTGCGCAATAGAGAGGTTTTTGTAGGGGATATCGAACAGTTTTGTCCAATTGCTTCCGTCCGGATCGGAAACATTAAGCGTTCGCGTCTTCGTTTCTGGGTCGTAGTATTTGTATAAGATTCGATTGGCGTTGGTCTGCCAAGAAACTTGATCCAGATTACTTTTGAGTGGGACTGAGGTTTTGGAGGCGAGGTCATAGAAAGAAAAAGGTGTTTTTGTGTCAGTGGTCTTAATGATGATTTTTGAGCGATCAATCGACCAAGTAGCGTCCAAGGGGTTGGAGATTTTTTCCGCAGAAAGGTTTTTTTGAACATTGCCGTAAAAATCTATCTGTAAAAGTTGGCCGGTCTTTTTCGATAAATAATCAATACTGTTCTTATCGGTGGAAAGGATAGCGGCAATAACTACCTCTTTTGAAACGGCAGTTATCTTTTCCGCTTCAGTAGCGGTGTTGGCTGAAGTATCTGGGGCGGTTTTTTTCGCAGTTGTAACTGAGGTCTTTTTGAAAGACAGATTATAAACACCCCAAAAAAGAAGCGATACGGCTAAAACAAAAAGAGACAGGAAGAATATTTTTTTGAGAATAGACATAAATTTTTAACAAGTCATCTTGTTTATACTTAGGAGCCGTTAGAGTTGCAATCAAAGGTGTACCAATTGGAACCTGCTTTGATGGTACTGGTATTGTAAGAAAGCGCCCACATCACGACATTTACGATTAGCCAAGCACTGAGTACGATTGTGAAACCGATTAGGCTGGCGGAAAGAAAATTTTTCGCCTGGGTAACTAGACCTTCGTTGCCGGAAGAAATGATGTAGATGAAACCGGAAATGAAAATGCCGACCACAGCCACGGTGATGAGTATTTTTGCGGCGAAAGTAACCAAATTGCTGAAACCGACGATAAAATCACACAGTGTGCAAGCGTTATTTGGATCATTGCCGTGTCCGCAAGGAATGAGTCCGCCGGAACCTTTGTCAGATATTGTTCCTGGGTTATTTATATCTAAAATTACTGCGCATTTTCCGGTCGTTGCACTGATTGTGCCAGTCTTACCATCGTCGGTAATGCAGGATTTCCCGGCATCGGGGTAAGTGGTGGTCGTATTGTTGGTTGAGCCTGTGGTTGGAGTGAATGTTCCATCCGCGCTAATCTCGTATTTTTCCCCGTCGCCATTTTCATAAACACCGTCGGTTGTTTCGCTGTAAGTCTTGCCGTCACTGGCGATAATATGATCCTTGTTGTTTTCATCTACATAGATAATATTTTTTCCGGAAACACTTGCCGGAAGAGATCCTCCGGGACTTGATATTCCAGATAGGCCGTTGGGCAGATAGGCGAGATTGGTGCCATCGTAGGAATATATTTTTCCATCTTTTTCCAACAGGGTTCCCGCGCCTTTTATAAAGGTAACTTCTCCAATAGTAACAGTAGCGGTATCGGCGGCAAAAGCCACAAAAAGCGGCAGTATGGCAATTATCAAAAAAATAATACTAAAAAGCAAGACTGTTTTTTTGTTCATAAGAATATTGAAAAATAAAATTACACAAAGACGGGAGTTTTGATTCTATTGCTTCGGGAGCGCTTTTCCGTTCGGACAAAAACTCAAGCCATAGTTTATTCCAGCGGCTTTTTCACTGACAAAAAAAGGAGTGCCCAATTCGACTTTTAGGTTGCAGGCTTGATCTTTGGAGATGTTCAGATCTTGTAAAAAAGTATCTTCAGCTTTGGTCCTGGCGGCTGCCAAATCAGGACTGAGCAAGGTGATTAAAAAGCCTTGGTCCTGCGGGAAGAAAGAGATGATAAAGTCGTTGCTCTTTCCAAAGACGATGCCGTTTTTGGAAAGATTTTCTATGGGATTTTTGTAGAGATTATTTGTCTCAATATCGCCCTGCTTAGTTTTCAAGGTCATTGTTGCAGCTGTTTTATCTGGAATGGAAAAATCAGAGGTGGGCTGAGGCGAGGAGACATTATTGGAACTATATTGATCAGCTTGGTTACTGGCCGTATTGGAAGGCTGAGCTGTTTTACGAAAAAATAGCAAGAAGAGAAGAATACTTATCAGACTTACTCCAATGACGATGAAAAGGATAAGTTTAATTTTTTTTGACATATTGTTTAGGGGTAGTTATTTATTAAAGCCGCAGGTCTTGTTGGCGCCCCATTGTCCCCAATTAGCTCCGTTATTGCTGATGGCGCAAGCAGCTGCAATATTGTTAGCAGAGTTTTTGGCGGCGGTTACGCACTCGTCATAGAGAGGTTTATTGGTAACGGTACAATTATGATTAGATGCTGTATAGGCACCACCACTGAAAGCGCTCGGACAGTTGAGGCCGCCTACATTATGGTTAGTCAGGTTTATTTGAAATAAACCCATTGAAGCGGAATTGCCGTCGCTGCATTTATCAGTTCCGCTAGGGACGGCAGTGCCATTACTTTCTGCCTTGCAGATGGAAGATGCTTGAGTCGCATTTGAACCGAAACAGGTGTTTTGCAAATTAGCAACTGAGCAGTCGCCGCTTTGCACGGCCGAACAAGTGCCAGTGCCTGTTCCGCCGGAAGTCGTTGTTCCGCCAGTTGTTGAGGTTGTTGATCCTGATTCGGAAGTTGTTCCTGAGCTTGTGGTGGTTGAAAATTTGACCAAATCTGGGTCTATGGTGTAAAGAAGCAGCCAAGAAACAAGAGCCAAGATCAATCCGACGATGGCATCGGTTATGATACCTTTGGCTTTGCCGGTTTGGGAAGTGTTTCCGGCCGAAGTTAGATAAACATAGCCGCCTAGCGTAATCATAAGCAGCGCGGAAATGCCAATGGTCCACAAACCGAATTTATAAACCGCCATCACATAACTGGGAAAATCTGCCGGTGCGCCAAATCCGGGAATTTTTTCCATCGGGGTGTAAGAATAGGAAGAAGTGGCATTTTGTTCGACTTGTTCGAAGTTTGCTACACTGGTGTCAACAGACTCAGCGGCCGTACATATTGCCACTTGTCCGGCCAAAAACATTCCAGCCAAAAACACCATTGATAAAAGCAATATTTTTTTCATTTTCGTTTTCGTTTTCATTTTATTTTTTTATTCCTCTCTTCTTATCTCAGGAAAAAACATCAGGATGAGTTGTGACATAAATAGGATTAAGAAAGCGGTGAGAACTATTCTCAGAAGAAAAGCCAAATAGGACGGTAGGCTGGTGTAAATGGTAGCGATAATTTTTTTGCTTTTAGCAGAGGCGGTGGTAGCGGTGCCATCTTGAATGTTGACCGTAATACTTTTTGAAATAGAATTATCATAGAATTGATCATAAGGCACGTTCCAATATTTATTGAGCGCGATTTTGGTCGGGTTATTTTGGGAATAAGTTGATTGCAATGAAATGCTATAGCTGCTGCCGGCGGATCCTGTCGGGATGGTTAAGATGCCGCTGCTGTCCACGCCATAGCCGGAAGCTGGGTCGTTGGTTACGGCGGTTCCATTCACTATCCAAGTATAATCGCTGGGAGACGGAGTGAAGCCGGCGGCCACCGCTTTGAAGCGGATGTAATTGTTGGAGATTCCGTTAAAAGTAAGGTTACTGTAATCGGCCCATTCTTTGCCGTTCAAATCAACATAATTGCCCAATTGGACCGGTTTGCAAACGGATTCATCGGCGGAAGCGATGGAAATTGTCGGATCAACCACTTGAAAGGTTCGGGATAGATTTATTTTTTCACCAGTGTCCTTGTTGGTAGCGGTCAAGTTGACGACATAGCGATTCCCGACCTGTTTTAGAGCTGGGAAATAAGCGACATTCGATTGCTTATCGGCGTTGCAATCATCGAAAAAGCAGGTCGAATAGGTAAACGGCTTGCCATCAATCGTCCAGAGAAAATCAGTCATATTCGAAGAAGGAAGTTTGACGCCGACAATGGCATCTTTAGCGATGGGGCAAATGGCATTTTCTAAAGTGCTGGTGCAAATTTCATCCGCCATACTGATGTGGGGGGTGGAAGTGCCGGAAGTGGTAGTGCCAAAAGCACTCAGGGTATTCCCGTTGGAATTGAGCGGGATCAGTATGCTGGCATGCCCTTGTCTCGAAGAGTCGTCGCCCACAGTCTCTTTTACAGTTAATCTGACGCTCAAATATTTTTTAGGGTTGGGCAAATTCAGCTTGAATTTGAAGCTGCTTAAACCAAGACCTTCCATAGTGGTCGCTTGAGGCAGAGCGGCTTTGGCAATCGGTTTGCCCCAGTCATCCGGATTGGCTTCATCGGAAGCGAAAACTTGCCAAGAATATTGCAGGTAGGTGCTGTCGGTGGCATTGATGATGGATGCTTGGACGGTCAGCTCATCGCCGTTGCTCAAAGACGAATCGGCATAGGAAGAAGGGTCGTTTATGGGTGAAGTGGGGGAAGCGGAAAGGCTTACCTCTATTTTATTGCTGCTCGGACTGTTTTCCGATGGCGAAACTAAATTGTCGTAGAGACAATCGTTCAGGGCTGAAACGTTGGGCATAGTGCCATCCGCAATCGTGGTTTTGTAGCACATTCCTTTGGGCGCGGCCCACATAGTGCGGAAAGAAGAGTCTTCGGTTTTTCCTGGGTCTACGGCTACGCCTTCGACGACAACGCCGACTTCATCTCCTGAGGAATAAGTCCATGTGAAATTGTTCACGCCCACTCCCGCTACATTGGCTTCGTCAGTATTGCCTGTTTGGGCGGTGTCAGCGCTGGTCGGATCCGTGTGCCAAAACTTTTCTTCATCGCGTCCAAAGTCTCCATCGCCAGTGTTCATATGCGGTGCGTCAGGAAAAAAGTGGGTGTTGCATTCCAAAGCGTATGCGACTCCTGATCCGACATCATTAACATAACAATAAGAATTTTTTCCTTTTTGGTTATTCCCTCCAAAGGTAGCCTTGAACGAGCTGTTTCCGTCAGGAGAACTAGCATAATCGGCGCTTTCCCAGCTGAACCCATTATTAGCGATAACGCGCATCGCTTTTATCTTGTAGTCCTCAATGTCCACTCGCCCATCATCATTAAGATCGCATTTGCTTAAGTTTTCTGTCCCGTCGCAATCTTTCGTTCTTAAAAACCAAGTGAAATAGAGGTCCTTCGTATCATTCTGGAAAAAAGTGGGTATGGCGGTGGCGGTAACGCTGCCGCCCGTTTCCGGATTAGAGGGAGAAAAAATGAGCGATACTTGCGGCGGACTTTCCTTTTTGCTGTATACATTGAACGTGCCAATGGCATTGGAAAGAGTATCTTTATTGACTCCTAATGAATCAAGACTTGAACCGATAAGGCCATTGACGGTGTCTGTCAGATCAGCCGATACGCCGGAAATGTTGGTATCGGTGCTGAGGGAACCGTTGGTTATATTGACGTCTTGTGTTTGGGCTTGCAGGATGAATGGAGAAAAAAGCAGCATAAAAATGAGCACCGAAGACAGGCAAGCATTTTGAGATTTTGTTTTCATCGAGTTATCTTACCAAATGAATTATATATGCATCTAATATCATTATAAACAATAATCCGAAAATATACGAGTACATGAAAGACTTGGTTTTGAAAGTGACGAAGCCACCTACAAGAGAGATGAACATAATGGGCATAGTTTGCCAGGAAAAATTTTTGGTCAGCCCAAGTAGGGAGAAATAAATTCCGGATTGGATGAGGATTGCCCAATAGGAAAATTGTCGGTAAGAAAAAAGAACGAACCCTTTGAAGAAAAATTCTTGGGCGAAAAAAAAGATGTTCAAAAAAACCAACTCATAGAGCAGAAATAGGCCGAAACTGTTTTCTACCAAGGGGTTCAAATGATAATGGGAGGAAAAACCGGCAAAACGGATGAGCAGATAGAAGATGATTAGGCCTGAAAAAAAGGCCAAAGAGGCTGAAAATAAGCCATTTTTCACATTGCCTATCTGCCAGCCATATTCCGTCAGCCGGCTCTTGAGGATAAGTTTGATATAGAGAAAAGGAAGAATGATTAGGAAAAAAATGTTGCGCGAGACAGACTGGAAAGAATTAGTGGTAGGGAAAATAATCGAAAGAATGAGGCAAGCCAAAATCACAGCCGAAGTGACCAGTAATTCTTTGTAGGGATGCAATTTTTCCAAATGAGTGTTAATCGGTTGCATAAGTCTAAAAATAATTTAAGCGTAGGCTTCTTGAGAATGTCGTTCTAAGGCTTTTTCTTCGGCAGCGGCTTTCCGATCGACTAGCATTAAGAAATAAACAATAAGCACGGTTAGGGTTTCAATGGGCAAGAGATCGATACCGAAAATAAGTTCGGCGGTGGTGCCGGAGAGGAGGATCAGCCAGCTGCGGATGATTTTCTGTTGGCGCCGCGTGCCGGATCCGCCGCCGAGCAACATCATCATTGCGATGAAAATGGAACAGAGAAATGTGAATACGATGACAAGTGCGTAGCCTATACCCGTCACTTCTATTAGGTCGAAAATATCTTTAAGGACGGCGGCAATGAGAGCGAGGGCATAGGGCCAATCTTTAAAGATGTTGCCTTGGCGCATAACTCCGAACATTCCCCAAGGTGTAGCGCTTTTAGTTAAGCCCTTTATGGTTCCCATAGTTTTGGCTTGCTCGCGAATCTTATTTTGTACGCCGGCGTTGTTTTTGAACTTATTAATTTCTCTTCTTCCTGCCCACGCATTCTTTCCAGCGTCGTATTTTTGCAGTGTCTCACGTGCTGATTCTTTTTTATCCGCGGCACGCGCCTCTAGAATAGCTTGGTTTTTTTGTGGATCGTACACCATAAATGGGCTGGTTTATTCGTCGCTAAATTCTTTTTTGGCTTGTTCGATCTTTTCCAATTGAGCCGGGTCGGTGGTGATGACTTGGTCTTCGGAATAGGAAGCAACGACTTTGATGGCGACGTGTTTGGCGCCGGCGAAAAAGATGCCCTCTCCGACGTTGGATTCCAAAAGCAAGAATTTTTCCTGTTCGGTCAGATAGAAAGTTTCACTGATCACGTCCACCGAGGCGGGCGATTGTTTCAAAAGAATCTGGATGGAAGAGTTGGTGACGATTGCTTTGCCATAACGGGAAGTGAGAAAGTCATTGACATCCTGAGTGATGGTAGTAAGCCCAGTATAATATTTTCGACAACGCTTGGCAATTCCGAACATAAAAGAAGCGGCGTCTTCATATTTCATCATCACCCACGCTTCGTCCACGATTACCAGTCGCTTTTTGAGATTGGAGCGCATCTCATTCCAAATGAATTGCATAATGATATACATCGCCACGGGCCGCAATTCTTCTTCCATATCGCGGATGTTGAAAACGGTCATCAGATTGTCCACACCGATATTGGAAGTATTATTGAGAAAACCGGCGAACACGCCTTCGGTATACTTCTCCATCCGAACGGCCAGACTTTCTCCGCCATCCATACTGCCCAAGACTTGGCAAAGGTCGGACATCGTCGGATAGGCTTCTTTGGGAATGGCATTAAAATTGTTCTCAGCGGTGATATCTCTTATGGCATAAGTCTCTCGGATAGCTCGGTCAAGAATGGAATCTTCTTCCGGGGTGATGGAACCCAGCATAATGTGCAAAAGGCCCAATAAGTTGGCGATATTGTTTCGTAAAACATCTTCCGGCTCTTCATCTCCAGTTTCTTTGATGCGCGGCAGGTCGAACGGGTTGATGTGATTATTGGAACTGAGGGAAATTTTCACGAACGTCCCACCGGCGGTTTCACAGAGATGTTGATATTCGTTTTCCGGATCGATAATGATGATGCTGGTGCCGAGCATAAGCATCCGCAAGGCTTCCATTTTGACGGTATAACTTTTTCCTGCGCCGGATTTGGCAAAGATGACCATATTGGCATTTTCCATCGCGAAGCGATCAAAGATGACCAAACTGTTGTTGTGGCGGTTGACGCCATAAAGGACGCCGGTGTCGCTGGAAAGCGTGGAAGTAACAAAAGGAAAAGTAGTGGAAAGCGGAGAGCTGTTCATCGAGGTTCCGATATCCAGTTCATCGTTGGCCAAGGGCAGGGTTGAATTGAAGCCTTGCTCCGCCTTGAAAATGGCGGGCTTTACATAGACTAGTTGTGCTTCCAGAATGGCTTCAATGGACTTGGTGATTTCGGAAATATCTTTTTCGGTTTCTCCATAGGCGGTGATGTACAGATCGAAGCGAAAGAATTTTTCCGTACCCTGCTGCAGGTTGTCCCGCAATGTGTCAATGTCCTGCACGGCGGTTTCTAAAGCCGGATCACGCACCATTCCCTTTTCTTGGCCCATATGGATCTGAGATTCTATGCGGGTGGCATTTTTTTTGAGGTTTTTTAGAATCTCATATGTCTCAATCGGATGGACAAACATAGAGATATCAATCGGCAGATCGATATTTATGATCGGAGAGAACCAGTTGCTATGGAGAAAACGAGGATAAGCCACGATGAAAATGGTTTTGGCTAAAGTTTCTCCCACGCGGATATATCCGGGGGTTATTTTTATCGCGGCGGGGGCAATCAGGTCGTTCAGTTGGGCGATACCTTCCTGATAATATTTTTCCGACGCCAAAACTTCATCGGAATGAGCTACATCAGAGGAAGTGTTTTTTTTGAATAGATTTAACATAATTAAAAATAGCTATGGTTTAATTCGAGAGTTCCAATTGTTTGGTATCGGCAATTTCAATGGCGTTGAAGGCGCCGGGGTTATAGGAATCATATAGGAGTTCGATGAGTTCTTCCGTCTTGAGCGGAGCAATGCGCAGTCCGATGCCGGAAAGGGCGAAAATGACATGGTCCACCCGCTGTAACAGCTGGTTCTTGTAAGTCTCAAAGTTCTCCCTTTTGTCGAGAATGTTCTTCTGGGGATTAATGAGGCTTCCGAGGTTGCTGAAAAAATTCTTATTCTGATTTTCGATCGGAGAGAATGGGACGATGATATAGAACTTTTTTTCCATAATATTGGAAACGGAAACCAATTGATCGATGAAAGCCCGATATTCATAAAGCTGCATCCGCAGAAGTTCGCTGGGCTGTCCCTTTTCTTTTTCTTCCAGAAAATCCAAATAGTTCCGCATATTCAGCTTTCGGGAACTGATAAGGATCTGGATGGGAAAGTCGATAGAATTCAGGAAGCTTTGGTATTTGCCGATGATGGCCTCTTGCTCCTCAGTCGATTTTAAATCGAAATTGATAGCGGAAACAGCCAAGATGGAACGAAAAGCTCCGGATTTCAAAACCACTACGTCTTCCTTGACTTCGGCTACAGCGAGGAATTTTTGAGTGGGAGAGGTGGTTTTCTTGTCGCCCAATTTATCCGAGTGGAGCGTTTCCATAAATGATTTTTTTATATATTTATTATCAAGCCCAATGTTCGTTGTTCTGATCCAATATTTTGGAAATATCTTTTATCTTTTGTTCGCTGATGTTTTTTCTTCGGGAGACAAGAGTCTCCTTTTTGACGACAGCCTTCTTTACAACTTTCATATTATCATAATTCCTTTTCCAAATATAGACCTTGGGATTGAAAGCGAAAAAAACGGAGGAAAGAAAAAATTTCAAAAGAGGTTGGTTGTACGGCCGGTAGAAAGCCAGCGAACCGAAAAGGCTGCCGACAAAAATGGCCGTGACGATGAAGGAGGACATATCAAGCGTATTCCAGGCGATGAGAAGCAATATGCCGCCAGCCGCCAGCCAGCCGAGCTGTTTGGCGGTCAGTGGGCCGACGATCTTATCCTCGGTGTCGATGAATTGTGGGACATTAGAAAACATAAGCGGCGGGATTAAATTTTTTTATTCCGAACTATTTTTCTTTGAGGTTGACGACATTTTTGGGTAACGGAAAACTATTGCCGTTGTCTCTATTGCGGAAATTTCTGGGGGTGATTTTTAGCGGATCGGATTGTTTTATGGTTGTTTTTTCTTGGGGGATGACCGGTGTTAGCGCGGCAGGTTGTTTTTCAAAGGGGAGTTTGTGCGGCGAGGTGAATTGCAGAGTTGTTCTTTCGGGCAAAGTTTTTTTGGCAGCTGGCAAAATGGCATTATTCGGCGCTACGGTCAATTTTTTTTCGCTCGCAGTGGCAGAAAGAGACGGATTTTTTCGGGAAAGGGTGAATGTTCCGGAAGCGGCGGGCGGAGTGGTTGAATTCAGCACGATGGAATTTTTTTGCGGCGAAAAGTTGGCCGAGTGCGCTCTTTGCAGGAGGCCGCTGCCTTTTCTGGGAGAGGGCGCGGGCGGAGAAAGGGGTTTTTCTTGGGGGATGACCGGTGTCAGCGCGGCCGCCAAAGTTTGCTGAGGTGCACTCTGGGGCGGTTTTTTTTCAACGAAGAAGCGCGGGAAAACGACTTGCTTTTGGGTGAGGTTGATTTCGACGGGTTCATTGGTGTCGAAAGCTTTCAAGATATAATTGAGGTTCTGCTGGTCCTGTCTGTTCAGGTTTCTGGTGTTTTTGTTCTGGAAAAGATAAATGCCGCGGGCGGCTGAGTCATGAGGATCGAAGCCCATCGTGAAAGTGTAATCCGAAAGCCAATTTTTGATCGATGGACGTGCCGGTTCAGGAAAGCGGTTGAGCAGGATACGGTTACTTGTGACCAATTGCTCCCCCACTTCCGGATATTTTTGCAAGGCAGCAGAAAGGGAGAGTTTTTCTATCTGAGCTTGGTTTTCTATTTCTTGCGAATCATCATTGATGATTCTTTGGAAAACCGCCCGAGTTATTTCCTGGGCTCTGGTCATATCAGTCGGAATTTCTTTGACCAGATAACTTTGAAAATCTTCTTTTTTCAATTCATTGAAGTAGTATCTGCAGATGGCTATTGAAACACGGCCTGTTTGGACGGGAGTCAGCCTAAATATATCTCCGATAATTTTTATTTTTTCTGCAGAGTCTTTGGAAGAAATTTTATCTTGGTCTGAGGATTGGAGCAAGTCAAATTTATCCCATTTATCTAAAATGGATTCTGTGGTTTCGTTTTTCTCTGGCGAAAGAATAGGATAAAAATAGACGTCTTCTTTCATAAGGATTTGTTTAATATTATATCGTTCCTACGCCGTTAGCGAAATATTCTTCCCTTTGTTTCTTAGTCAGTCTCTTGAAAAGTTCTTTGTGGTGGTCTGTGTCTGTTTTAATTTCTTTATTCAGGTAATTAAGAAATGCAGGATTGCTTTTAAGATCTTCATGTAGGCCTTTTTGTTTTGCAAGGCCTTCTGCGTTAAGTTCAGACAGGTGTTTTTTATAAGTCTCTACTGGAGACAATTTGTTAGTTGCTATATCATTTTCAATAAGTAGTTTTATATGTTTCTCTTTCACTTTTCCATTGAATGAGTTTTCCATATCTGCATTTCCGTGTACTGCGGCCAAGGCTTTTTTGTAATTTTCTAGAGCTACTTTACTATCTCCAAAGCCAACTTTCTCAGATGCTTCAATGGCTGCAGCTCTCCGGACGGCTTGGCTGGGACTTTTGAGAGCAGCTGAAATATCGGAGTCGGTTGCTCCCCCGTTGTCCTTCCATTTTTTCCTTGTCTCAGCGATGGCTTTCTTTTCCATTTCAACATTGGCATTTTTCCATCCTTTGGGTCCTTTGGTGAAAAATCCTGAGAGTCTGTCTTCTGTTGCTTCTGTTTTTTCTGAACCACGTAGTCCTGGAATTTTTCCCAAAAACATCGGGGCGCCTTTTTTGCTATAATGATCAGCGGCTTTTTTGACTCCCCCGGGGATACCAGTTGCTTTGAAAACAGAATTAGGTGCCCATTTCATAAATTTTTGTCCTCGACCGATAACGGCGCTTGCGCCGGTCAAGCTCATTTGTTGGGCGAAAATTATGCCGGCCCAGAGGATGATAAGGGGAATGATGAAAAATGAAACGGCCGCAAGCAAATTCGGGTCGGCTGATTGTTGTCCGGCAATGTTTTCCATGCTGACCATGCCTTTGGTTTGGATTGCGGCCATCATTTTGACTGACACTCCCAGCATAAAAACCATCACGGGACCAAAGAAGGCGTATTTGAAAAGACTATCCCACCATTTGCTGGCGTAGGAAGCGGAAAAGGGAATGATGGAACCGGTGAATGCGATGGGAGAAAAAATTATCAAAATAGCCAGGGCGACAGTGCGGATCACGAAAAGTCCGGCAATAATGAGAAGGGTGATGGCTAGTATCCAAGTGAAGATTATGGCTGCCAGGAGAGAAAGAATAGTGGCGCTTGCAGGAAGGCCAAGAATTTTTCCCAATTGGGAATCTGCAGCGATACTGGGGAAAGCCGCATTGACATTACTTATCCCGATGCCACTACTGTTTATGAGATAATACATCAAGGAATTGGAAAAATCGATGATGAAACGGGTGATGGGAAAACTGAAATTAACCAAAAGCGCCATTAAAACTAATGTCAAAAGTAATCTTTTATAACTATATTTATCCACTTGGAAAACAGTGGAGAAAGCGGAAAAAAGCAAAACCAGGATGAAAGCAATATTGAGCGTGTCACGGACTAATGCCCAAGTGGTGTAGATGACGCCATTAGTGAGGACATCACTCATGTTTTTTGAATCAATTGCCCAATTGAAAAGCGCGGTGGCGACACGTATTAAGAAGCCCATGAGACTCAGAACGCCAACTAAAATTATTTTTATAGGATTTAATGTGCCTTTTCCAATGGAGTCAATCTGGTCTTGAGTTGCTGCGCTACCAGGATCCGGACTCATATCGGTCAAGGTAACTTGAGCTAGAGCAGGATGTGTAAGGAAAGAAGAACCTTTAAATCCAAAACTGCCTGCTATAATCAGGAAGAAAAATATGATCAATAAAAACTTTTGTTTTTTTGTTTTTAAATACGCCATGTACGAAATTAAATAGCTGGTTCTTTTTTTGATAAAAAATGGTAGACAATTTTCTAATTGCCGAACAAAATGCCAGGGCCATTATTGGCAACGGAGTTATCTGTGCCTGAATCGAGTTTGTTCTGAGAATTTTCATTGTTCTGAACGCTTTTTTGGATACCATCAAAGCCTTTCTGAATAGCTTTAGTGATCATCTGAGAAACCACCGAAGAAATCACTTCGGGAATGCTTTGGGCTGAGGCGATGACATTGTTGCCCAAATTTTCAATATTGGCGACGCTATCTTTGGTCAAACTGCCTGGGTAAGTGATGGTTTCATCGCTGCCCGTGCCGCTAGAAGTGCCTTTGAAGCCTTGGTATGCAATGGCTCTTGTTTGGTTGGTGCGTTGTTCACTCGACAGTTTTTGTTGATAAGCATTATTGAAGGCCATATCGAATGTCCAGCTGTTATTCGGTTTGTCAGCGTCAAGAAAGGTTTCCATATTTTTAAAATTACCAGAATCAAACATCGTTGAGGGATCGCCTTCATAGGTCATTTGTTGAACGGATTTTTGTTGTGCCATTTTGTTCTTTTCCATTTGGGCAAGAGTGTTGGCATAATTGCCTGTGCCGGAAAAGCCTTCGGAGGAATATCCACTGGAGCTGCCCCGTCCGCCGGTCATTTTGGTCAGGTAGCTGTTCATATAGGTATCAGTGTTGTTTTGCGGCTGTGTGACCAGATAGTCCCGCCAATCGGTGATGAAAGCGGCATCGTCCGAACCATTGCCGCTGACCAAATTGTCCACTTGGCTATTGAGCATTTTGACGGCCGCTTGCTTGGCTGCGCCCAGAATTATGCCTTGTACTGTCGCATAAACAGTGTCCAATGCTCGCGTTATCATCGGGTCTATGACCGGCCAAAAGGCCGCTTCGGTCTTGGTCGGACAGGAAAAAAGCAGGAATGAAAGAAGCACAATTACGGAAATTGTTTGGCGAGGGCGGCTATTTTTGGTGTTTTTTAATTTCATTTTTTATAGGAAAACGTTTGGTCCTAATTTTCGCTAGAACTTTTTGAGATTGAGGTTGAAATAGTATCGAGATCATCTACGTTGGGCAGATCGATCCCCATATCTTTCACTTTGGCCTGGATATCGTCATAACTGACATCGTATTTATCCAATTTGCCTTGGGCATCAGAGGCAAAACTGGAAAGGCTTTGTATAAAAGCCCCAATTTTGGAATAATTGACGATATCGGACATTGGATCATCTGGGTTGGATTTAATCGAATCTTTCAGGTCTTTGGCATAAGTGGCATACTGCATGGCCTTGATATGCAGGTCAACCAGATCTTCCGGCACTTCCATATCTTGCAATTGGTTCAAGATTGCTTCGCCACTGGTGCTTAAATTATTGAGAGCGGTAGGGTCTTGGGAGGATAAAGAAGAGAGGATTTGCTGAGCGGTTTGGCTTACGGCCGATGTGATGTCTGACGCGGAAGTGATGGGGACAGAGGAATTGCTGGTGAAAATATATACGATCGAAGTGATGTAGTTATAGAAATCTTCTTTTTCCTTTTCAGCGGCGGTGGATTTGCTATAATTCTGTTTTTTGACGTGGACAGTGGCCGGATCGATTTGCGGAAGAGTGACTGAGATGTTTTTGGAATCAAGCGCGCCATTGACGATTTTTTGAATTTCATCGGCGGAAGTTTGCGGGTTGTTCGGATCGGTCTTTTTGGCCAGTCCGGAAATCTTTTTCGCTACTTCGGCGGTCATATTGGCGGCCGGCGTCGTTTTACTGTCAGAAAGACCCTTGACTGTGCCCGCATCTCCTGTCAATTTGTCTCCGGGAGCCGGTTTTAGTGGGTCGTATCCGGCTCTCACTTCCGCTCCATCTGTGTAGCTGTCTCCGTCGGTGTCAGGCTTATGCGGATTAGTGCCGTATAGTTTTTCTTCGGCGTCGGTCAATCCGTCTTGGTCGGAGTCGAGGAGTACGTTTTTCGTATCAGTGGCGCTTTCTTGGGCGACCACAAAAAAAGCAAAGCTTGAAAACAGCAAGGCCATAAGGATGAGTGTGGATAGATTGACGTTACGTAATTTCATTCAAAATTGGCTTTAGCGGATATGAAATAAGTCTTTTGAATCTAAAGAAATTCAAACAGTTCCTTCGTTCGAATTATACCACAAATAATTGAATTTCAGTAGACGGGTGTGGATAACAAAAAATAAAGAAATTTTCTTTCCGGTTGCGCAAATCTGTCAGCGCTGCTAGATTGATAATAGCTGATAGAAAGTGCCTTAAGTGACCAAAAAAGACAAATGAAAAAATTGGAAAAAAATTTGAAAGATTTGTTGGAAAAAAGAGTCGGGTTACTCACGTGGCTTTTGGTTTTTTTGAGTATGATATTTCTACGTTCTTTCGTCGAGCAATTTTTGGCCGTATCCAAATCTTTAACGATCCTAGAGACACTGATGGAATTTATCCACAACGCTTATTTTTTCTGTCTGACCATCCTTTTGGTATGGCTGTTCCTGAGTCTGCTTCTCAGGGTCAAGCCTCAGAAACTATCATACATCCTGATCTTTTCTATGGCTTTGATCATCGTCCCTCCCTTTATTGATATGCTAAAGATCAATGGTCAGATATATTGGAGCTTCTATCTTCTAAGTGCTCCTAGCGACCTTTGGAAGCAATATATCACGATTTTTGGGCATCTTCCTTCCGGCATAGTTTATTTCGGGACAAAGATCGTTTTCTTAGCGGCTATCTTTTCGGTAGCTGTGATGACGTGGATCATGACCAAGAGTCTTGTCAGAGCTGTCTTGGCCATCATCGGAACTTATTCGGTAGTTTTTTTTATGAGTGCTTTCCCTTCTTTTTTCTATTACGCCTATGTCTTTCTGACAAAATCAGACAAAGTGGCTTCTGTGCACTCTTTTGAGATTGCGGCATTTTTTTCTTCTCCGGAGAAGATTTTTGGGGTGCTTTTCCCCAGTTTTCAATACACCCTAGCCTATAAATTGAATTATATCTATTTTATACTGCTACTGGTCTTCCTAGGGGTCCTCTTTTATCTGATTAGTCGAAAAAAATTTATCGCCGTCCTGAAAAATCTCCGTTTGCCTCAGGTTGTCTATCATTGTGGAATTTTTTTAGTCGGGATGGGATTGGGATTTTTGCAGTATCGGAACAATTTCCGGCTGGACATTTTTTCAGTTTTAGCAGCGTTGATCCTACTTATCAGCGTGGTCCTTTCTTGGGTGGCGTCTGTCGTGGTGAATGACCTGAATGATATCAGGATAGATGAAATTTCTAATGCCGACCGGCCATTGCCTAAGAACATTTTTTCAGTCGAGGAATATTTTCAATTCGGGGTAGTGTGTTTTTTCTTAGCAGTTTTGGGCGGAATCACTATCGGGTTGCCTTTTGCTGTTCTTTTGGTGGTCTATCAGGTCTTGGCTTGGTTTTATTCGGCTGTGCCATTTCGCCTCAAGAAATTTCCGATAGTGGCCACATTCGTCAGCGCCGCTGCATCGTTGATAGTCCTTTCTTTGGGCTTTATCTTGATGTCAGATAATCAGACGATCCACACCTTGTCTTGGCGGGTGATTTTTCTGCTTCTCTTAGCCTATACACTTTCTTTACCGCTCAAGGATTTTAAGGATATCGAAGGAGACAAAGAAGATGGGGTCTGGACAATTCCAGTTATCTTCGGAGAGAAAAAGGGGCGCTTAGTGGTGTCAATAGGTGTTTTTATATGTTATGTTCTTTCAGTCTTTGTTTTAAATGAAATGAGGCTGTTCTTTTGGTCGATGATTTTTGGCGCGGTCACCTTTTTAGTCATAAACAACGAGAAGATAAAACCGAGAAACTTGCCGGCTTGGGTTCTGGGGATAGTCTGTCTTTATAGCGCTATTCTGGTGGGAATAATTTTTGGGTAAGATGCAAAATTTTCATAGATAGGTCTTATGATTTTCGATATTTCTTATAAATATGCTTATGCTCTGGGTTGCCTATATTTTTTGGCAGTCTGGGCGGTGTTGTTTCTCAGGATGAAAGACGAAAGAAAGAGTATGCTGCGGATCGGGCTTATTTGGATGTGGGTGGGTGTGATGTGCGAATATCTCTGGTGGCTCAGGGACTGGTGGCATCCGCAGAATGTAATAGGAACATTTATCGGTGTGGAAGATTTCATCATCTCTTTCACTCATTTTAATGTGACTATCTTCGTCTATAAATATGTTTTTAAAAAAGCTTCTTCGGCCGGCAGAGATGGAGACAATCGGAAAATATTCCTACGGATGTCGGCCATAATCCTACTGGTCTTCGGTCCGAGCTTCGTCTTGTATTATTTATTTTCATTGCCTTCATACATAGCCACGGGAAGCGGATTGTTATTCGCTTCAGCTCTGGTGGTATACAAAAGGAAGGATCTCATCCTTCCCGGGTTACTTACAGCTGGTTTGTTTTTCATAATAACTTTTGTGATGTTCCTGATCGGCAGTCTAGTTTATCCGAATGTCATAGTGGATATTTGGTACCCAGAAACAGCCAAAATGGTCATTTTGGGTTATCCTGTTATTGATATGATTTGGTACCTAGTGCTGGGCTTTTTGATGGGCGGCGTATACGAATATGTTTTCCAGAAGCAATTCGTGGATTCGAAGAGACCTAGTTTCAAAGAAGATATGCGAGACATATATCTGATAGGAAAAAGATTTGTTCAGGGCAAGGAGCTAATCGGACATTAGATTAGCCAATTTTTTCCAATCGGCGATATTCAATTCTTGCGCCCGCTGAGTCGGAACCAATCCGGCTTTTTTAATCTTTTCTTCAATGGTTTTCTTGTCCAGTTGAAAACTGCTAGTCAGGTTGTTCGACAAGGTTTTCCTTTTGGCACAAAAGCCTGCTTTGACTGTCCGGAAAAAATTAACCGTGGTTTTCTTGTCGGGCGTTTTTCCATCAGGCACTATTTTGATGATTGCACTGTCCACTTCCGGCACCGGCCAAAAAGATTTTTTGTCCACATAGAAAAGTATTTCTGGCGTGGCATAATATTGCACGCTGACAGAGAGCAGGCTCATCTGTCCGGCCGGAGCGCAGATACGCTCAGCCACTTCGCGCTGCACCATCAGGATCATTTCTTGCGGCGGATATTTTGTTTCGAGGAACATTCGGATAATCGGTGAAGTGATGTAATAAGGAATATTGGCGATGAGCTTATAATTTCCAAAATTATTTTTCTCGATTAATTCCGGCAGATTTATTTCCAAAATATCGCCAACAAACACGATGGATTTATTTTCAGAATTAAAAGTTTTGTCATTGGAAATTGATTTGAAATTTGAAATTTGAAATTTGAAATTTTTAGCTAAATTTTTTGACAATTGCTCATCTTTTTCTATCATGATTAATTTACCCACGCGTTCATTGAGTTTAGTGGAAAGCACTCCTTCGCCCGGTCCGACTTCAATCACATTATCATTTGCGTTCAGCTTGGCAGAAGCGATGATTTCTGTCAGCACTTTTTCGTCTCTCAAAAAATTTTGACCGAGGGATTTTTTTGGTCGCATAGGGTTGTGTCTAAATGAAAATGATTAAGAATGATTGGACTAATTCAAGATTCGCTCTACCTTGACGCCGATCACTCCCGCGCCGAGCGAAGCGATCTTAGTGAAAGCGACTTTATCCAGATCGATGATGCGACCTTTGCCTTGTGGTCCATAGTCGTTGATCTGGACAACCACTGATTTGCCGTTTTGCGTGTTGGTGACTTTGGCATAAGCGCCTTTGGGGATGGTGGTTGAAGCTGCGAACAGTCCGCCTTGATAGGCATACCAAGTCCCCTGTCCGCTGGCGGCTTTCCCCAGTTGCATATATGTTCCGTGCGTTTCTATTTGCGCTACGGAATCCTGTGTCACCTTGGAACCTAGGACGAGGCGGGTCACTTCCTTGCCGTTTTTGTAAGTTATCCGATACTGTACTTCTTTTTTGCCTAGTTGCCCCGGTGTGGTTATTTTTTTCTCCTGCCAGCCGAGCTTGGCATCGTTTTGAACGACAGTTTTGAAAGTTATGTCTTCTTCTTCCGTCACTTCCTCGACATTAATGCGCGTGACGGTTATCGGCAAATCATTTGAAACCAGCGTGTTCAGAGGCGGCGCAGTTTTGTCCAAACGAGAAAGAGTAATCTGACTTTCCGATAAAGCTTCGCGGACGGTTTTTCCGAAGACATAATTTTCAGCTGTCTTACCATCGGCGATAATTTTTATCCGCAGCGCCCTTCGGATGTCTATGTGTGTTCCCGTATAAAGTGGCGCGTTTCCTTCCGGAATAATCTTGTCATGTTCGCCCAAGACAATTTTATTCTCTTTGAGAAAATCAGTCACAGTCGCCGCCTTGGTAACAATTTCGAAATTCAAGCCGTTGTCATCCAGGGCGACAACCTTAGTGGAATGCTCAATATCAAGCGTCCGTATCGGATCGGAGAAAAAAGCGAAAACCTTAAAAGCTGCGAATAATGCGCAGAAAATAAACAGTGAGAAGATTGCTTTTTTTGATCCGAGATGACGGAGCATAGGATAAATTTTAAAGGCCAAATTTTAAATTTAAAATTTTAATTTCATTTGAAATTTATAATTTAGAATTTAAAATTTCCTGCTATTCCGCTTTGAAGCGGTATTGTACGGCTTCAGCGATGTGGGACGGGGCGATATTTTCTTCTCCGGCCAAGTCAGCAATGGTCCGCGCCACTTTGATGATGCGATAATAGGCGCGGCCGGACAGGTGAAAATTGGAAACGGCTTGTCGCATCAGGTCGGAGCAGGCGGGATCGAGTTGGCAGAATTTTCTGATCTGCTCGCCCTCCATCTCACTATTGGAAACGGTGAGTGAACCGGAAAATCTTTCTTTTTGTTTGACGCGGGCTTGTTCGACTCGGTCGCGGATGTCTTGCGAACTTTCCGCTTTGGTCTCTTGGGCTAATTTTTCAAATTTGATGCGCGGGACTTCGATATGCAGATCGATGCGATCCAGGATCGGACCGGAAATCCGTTGTTGGTATTTTATGATGGAAGCTGGCGAACAAGTACAGGCCCTTTCTGGGTCGGAAGAGTTGCCGCACGGACAAGGATTCATCGCGGCTACCAGCGTGAAACGGGCCGGAAATTCCAGCGTGCCTTGGGCGCGGGAGATGGTAATTATACCGTCTTCCAATGGTTGGCGCAAGTTCTCCAATACTGAACGGGAAAATTCCGGAAATTCATCCAGAAAAAGGATGCCACGATGGGACAAGCTGATTTCTCCGGGGCGGGGAAAGGTGCCGCCGCCGACCAAGGATACGGCCGAGGCGCTATGATGAGGAGAACGGAATTGTCTTTTGGTTATAAGCGCCGTGTTCCTCCGCAATTGTCCGGCGATGGAAAAGATTTTGGTCACTTCCAAGGCTTCGGAAATAGTGAGGCGTGGCAAAATTCCCGCCATCGCTTTGGCCAGTAAGGTTTTTCCGCTGCCAGGAGGACCGTTTAAAATGACATTATGTCCGCCGGCGGCTGCGATTTCCAATGCTCGCTTAGCATGCTCTTGCCCCTTGACGTAAGCCATATCGGTTATGCAATCATCATAAGAAAAAAGTTTTTCCAGTTCTATTTTTTCGGCGGGGATGATCTTGGTTTCTTCGGTCAGGTGACGGATGATTTCTAAAAGGTTTTTGACTGGGAAAACACGGATGTTTTCGATGACGGCCGCTTCGGCCACGTTATCCGCCGGCACATATATTTCAGCGATACCTTTTTCTTTGGCCAAGATAGCCATCGGCAATACGCCTTTGACGCTGCGGACTTGTCCGTCCAATGACAATTCTCCTAAAAACATTTTTCCTTCAAAATTGAAAGATATTTGTTTGGTGGTCAACAGAAAGCCGAGCGCAATCGGCAAATCATAAATGGGGCCTTCTTTCTTGAGGTCGGCAGGGGCGAGGTTCACCGTTACGCGTCCGGCGCGATGGGGCGGCTTGAAACCGGAATTTCTTATGGCGGCGCCCACGCGGTCTTTGGATTCTTTGACGGCGGTGTCCGGCAGGCCGACAATGTTGAAATGATGCAGACCGGCGCTGACCGTGTCAGCTTCCACCTCGACTAGTTCGCTTTTCAATCCGAAAGTAGTGGCGGAAAAAACTTTAGAAGACATAGTATTAATTTTTAATTTTTAATTTTTAATTTTGAAATAATTCTCAAATGTATTAAGGTTTTAAACATTTTTAAATTAAATCATTATTTAAAAATTAAAAATTTGTCATTCAAAATTATTCACTTGAATCTTTTTTGATGAAACTTGATAATAGCATTACAGCTCCTATTGTAATATAAATATCGGCTGGATTGAAGACCGGCCAGCCCGCAATGCTTCGCGTAGCGATGCTGGTGGGCCAAAAAGGAAGGTCGATGAAGTCGATGACGCAACCAAAATATAGTCTATCTATCAGGTTAGACACTGCGCCCGATAGAATCAATAGACTTGAAAATGACTCAAGTGCTGTAAAATTTGAAATTTTAAATTTACCCGCCTCGCGTCGACGAGTGGTCGTCTCCACGAGTCGAGGCAGGAAATTTGAAATTGACTTTAAATTTATAATTTTAAATTTAAAATTATATACTAATAAAATTACGAAAAGGCTTAATGACGCTAGGAAAAAGAGTAATGGTGATAAACTAAAGGCTAAATTTTGATTGCAAATATAAAATCCGCCTCGGGTGCGGATGATATATTTCGAAAACTGGTCGATAAAAATCAGACCGGTAAAGAGTGACGTGTAAGTGAAAAGTCTATAGATTGGAACCATTTTTGGATTAATTGCAAACGATGCAGGTTTTGGCGCTAGGGTTGGCACGCAGGCGGTCGAGGGGAATCTCTTTCTGGCAATTCTCGCAAAATCCATACGTGCCGTTATCCATCCTTTCAAGCGCTTCGATGATGTCTTGCAATTTTTTTTCCAAAGTATTTTCCACCCCTAAATTTTGGGTATATTGATCAACTTCGGTGGCATTGTCATCCTTGTCGGTGCCGATGTCTTCAAAGGAAGTTTCATAATCCCCATCTTCTTTGCCGACCGGACGGGCGATTTTCCCCAGATTACTTTCCAGCTCTGTTTTTTCTCTTTCAAGATCCGCTCTCAATTCTTCCATTGTTTTTTTGTCGATGGCCATGTTTTTTAAAAGCTCAAAAACAATAGGCTACTGTTTTTGAAGCTTGATATTTTTCCAATTTATACTACAATTTTAGCAAAAAATCCGTCCACTGTCCATTTTCCAGGCCTTAAAGGTTTTCAATGTGCTTTATCTTGGCCTTTTTCCCCTCTAGATCGAGCCAGACCGAGATGGCATCAAAGCGATAATCCAGATCATCCAGCTGTTTCAAGCGGATATAGGCAGCGGCAATTTTCTCCAAACGGATGAGTTTTGCCCGGGTGATATTCTCTTCCGGCAAGGTCTCGGCATATTTTTTCATCTCGCGGGTCTTGACCTCGACAAAAACCAAATCGTGCTTATCTTGAGCAATGATATCGACCTCTCCCAATCGGCGGCCGAGATTATTTTGAAAATTGACATCGAGGATCTGATAAGCCTTATTTTTGAGATATTTGACGGCCAGCTTTTCGCCCAGGTCGCCAAAGTTTCGTTTGGGTGTAGTCATATGGATAGTATAACGTATTTTTAGGTACAAAAAAACAGCCTCACGGCTCCTTTATTTAGAAATACATTCTAGGTTGGAAACCGTGGGCGTTCAAGCGCCCGATAAAGAAAAATTATAGGCGGAACGCCCACAGCGTTTTGTCGTACTAACACGTGGATCGGAAATCCTATAGCAAGTAGCCCGGGTGAGAGGCATGTTGCATTTAGAGATTATGGATCGCGTGTATTTTATGTGCGACTTTGTGTTTGATGTTCATTCTGACTTTATTTAAACATCTTTATTCTACCATCCTCTGGCATATTAGCCTTTGGATTTATAAGGAACATACTTTTTATTTTTTATTTTTGTTTAAAAAGTTTTTTTTGATGTGTCCTCTTGGAATAATAACTTAAAGTTACAATTCTAAGCGGACACATCATTTTTGTTTTTATTTTGGGGTCCTCCGGTCAGAAATCGGAGGCGACCATTGCGCGTTGGCAATGATGCTTGGACAGCAGAATAATTTTCAATCGCAAATAGGGGGAAATTGCGATTGAAAATTATTCTGCCATCTATTCGAAAGTTTTTAATGTTCTTGTAATCTCATTATAGCAAGAAATTGGACAAAAGTCAATCATTGCCACAGGAAGAGCTTCATTTACTGATAGAAATACGTTTTTGACACTTGTTGGGAAAAAGAGACGCGAATATTTTTTAAAAGGAAAAACGAAAAGTAAAATTCTTTTTTAAAAAGATGAATATTCCGGCGACTTTTATACAAGTTATCCACAGCTAAGGTAAATTTTTCTCTTATTGGTGGCAAAAATTATCGGTTAGGTGTTGCAGTGGCTTTGGCGAGATAATCCAAGATGGCGCGGGCGGTCAGTTTGCTGGTGCCGATTACCAAGTGATTGTTAGAAATGGCATAATCGACGGAAAGATTGTCTGCGGATAGTATATTTGTATAGCGGAGCTGAATTCCATTATAGACAGAAGAATTGAAGGTGGGAATGGTGGTCAGATTGTAAGACGGGTTGAGAAAAAGTGGTTCGAGTTCACGCGCAAGAAGCTTCTCTTCCTGCAGTAAGGCTGTCTTTATGGTCGCGCTATTATCCTCCGGAATCATCAGGCCGAAGCGGGGGTATGAGTTGTCAATGTAGATAAAAAGGCTAAATGTTTGACCTAAGTGGGAAGAAACATTCGGCGAAAGAGTTAAGCCGAGTTTTTGCGAAAAATTTTGGAAGGAAACTGGGTTATTCAGTTTATCGGTGATGATGAATTCTATTGCCCCCGTCACTTTCATCTGAGAAACCTTGTCAGTATAGCCCTTTAAGGTCTCTTTCAATCCAGCTGTATCTATGTTTTGCATATCGACGCTGAGATAGTTGGCTTGGCTTTGGGAAAAGGTGGGTAGTGTCTGGGTATCGGTGTTATTGGGTATGGTTTGCTGGGCATCGTTAGTGCTAATCTGACTATCGATGTTTGATGAATTCTTCACGCGGGTCATCCAGAAATAATATCCTCCCGCCACGATGATGATAAGGATGATCATAGTTATCACTATGAGAAATATTTTTTTCGAGAGGGATTTCTTTTCCGGTTCGATATCTTTTTTTATGGATGTTTGGAATGACCTTATCTGGGGCGAATTGATCATATTCGCAGGGTTTCGCACCGGAAGAGGAACCTCCTTTTTTGCAACCATGAAATTGGCCGGATTTTTCTTAAGCTCGAGCTCTTCTAATTCGTCTTTCATTGTGTGGATGGGAAAATCTGCGATATTGATGGCCACTTTTTGCCCCACGCTCTTGCCGGCCAGATACGACTGATCAGTGATGGGAATTTTTTCGTTGTTGTCACTTTTTTTTTCGAACATCTTTTTATTTTTAAATTTAAAATAGAAGTATCAATTAATGATACTTCTATTTTACAATAAAATCCAAATTTTGGCTACAGCCGATTCTAATTGTTTTTTGCAGCCGCTTTGGCGGACAGATTGATCCGACCTTGTGAGTCGATCTCTTTCACTTTGACCGGAATGATATCGCCGGTTTTCAAGACATCTTCCACTTTTTCAATGCGACGTTCAGCAATTTCGGAAATGTGGATAAGTCCTTCTTGTCCGGGGAGAATTTCGGCAAAAGCACCGAAGGCCATGATTTTGGTCACGCGCGCGTTGAAAATTTCACCCGCTTTCACTTCACGGGTCAAATTGTCGATCCATTCTTGCGCTTTTTGGGCGGAGGCTTTGTCGACCGAAGTGATGAAGATCGAACCATCGTCTTCAATATCGATCTGCACGCCGGTTTCGTCGATGATTTCATTGATGATTTTTCCTCCGGTACCGATAACATTCCTGATTTTTTCAGGATTAATGTGCATAACGATGATACGCGGCGCATATTGGCTCATTTCAGCTCTCGGCGTGGCAATCGCAGAAGTGATGTGACCCAGAATTTCCAAGCGATTGGCATGTGATTGAGTCAGGACGGCGGAGAGCATTTCCACGGTCACGCCATCGACTTTCACATCCATTTGCAAGGCAGTGATGCCTTGATCTGTGCCGGCTACCTTGAAGTCCATGTCCCCGTAATGATCTTCCAATCCTTGGATATCAGTCAGGACTTTGAATTTTTCATCTTTGCCAACAATGATGCCCATGGCAATGCCGGAAACTGGGCGTTTGATTGGCACACCGGCATCCATCAGGGATAAGGTCGATCCACAAGTGGAAGCCATAGAAGAAGATCCATTGGAAGCCAGCACCTCACTGACTAAAAGGATGGTGTAAGGAAATTCTTCTTTAGGTGGCAAAACTGGAAGCAAAGCTTTTTCTGCGAGAGCGCCGTGTCCGACTTCGCGTCGTCCTGGGCCTCTCATTGGTCGCACTTCTCCCACGGAATAGGGTGGAAAATTGTACAGATGGATATATCTTTTTTTCATGTCCACTTCCATTGTGTCAATGACCTGCTCGTCTCCAGGTGAACCAAGTGTAGTGACAGTCAATGCTTGGGTTTCGCCGCGGGTGAAAAGTCCGGTGCCGTGGGTTCTTGGCAAAATACCTACGCGACAATCGATACTCCGAATTTCAGAAAGCTTGCGTCCATCCGGGCGCTGTTCTTTTTCCAAAACATTGGTGTGTACGATTTCGTCTGACACTTCTTCAAAAACGATGCCGGCCACTTCTTTAAGTTTGTCAAATTCTTCTGGGAAAGTGGTTTTGATGTATTCATTGACTTTCTCTAAAATAGCGGCTGTTTTTTCTTCAATCACTTTCTTGTCTTTGTCATACAGCGCGGCAGCCAGACCTTCGGCCAGCATAATTTCTTTTATCTTAGCTTCAAAATCGGCCGAGCCGGCCACTAAGGTCGGAGCCATTTTCTCTTTACCAATTTCTTTTTGGATTCCAGTGATGAAACCGGCGATTTTTTTGATAGCTTCTTGCCCGAAAGCAAAAGCCTTGACCATATCTTCCTCGGAAACTTCTTTAGAACCGCATTCAATCATATTGATTTTAGCTTCGGTTCCACTAAGGACTAGATCTAAGTCTCCTTCAGTTAGTTCGCCATTGACGGGGTTTAGGATCAAATCTCCTTTCAGGCGTCCAACACGTACCGCGGCCACGGGGCCATTCCAAGGAATATTGGAGATGGAAAGAGCGGTTGAAGCGGCGATGATGGAAAGTACATCCGGATCATTTTCTCCGTCATAAGACAAAACAGTCAGGATGACTTGCACATCATTTCGCATACGGTGATTGAAAAGTGGACGGATAGTGCGGTCCACCGCGCGGCCGGAAAGGATGGCATCGTCCGACGGGCGGCCTTCGCGTTTGATGAAGCGGGAACCTTTGATTTTTCCTGCGGCATAATATCTTTCTTCGAAATCCACCATCAGCGGGAAATAGCCACTGACGCGGGAAGCGCCTTTACTCATAACGGCCGTAGCCAAAACGACCGTGTCGCCGTAGCGCACAGTCACAGCGCCATTGGCTTGCGCGGCCAAAAGCCCGGTTTCCACTTCCAGGATGCGTCCTCCGATCTGGAGCGACCATTTTTTCTGTTCCATTCTTTGTTTGTTGCGCAAAAAAGTCAAAAGTCAAAAGGCAAAACTACAATTCAGAACTTAAAAACTTAAATGCTGAATTGTGGCTTTGCTACACTTCTTATTTGACCAACTGCGCAATTTAAATTACTTGTTTATTAGCTGAATTCTAGCTGGTTTTTGCGTTTTTGTCAATTTTTAGGAAAAATAAAAACCGCTGGAGCAAGTAGAAGTGAAAAGTCACTTCAATACTTGAACCAGCGGACTGCGCGTGGGCAGATTAGTAAAATACGCATAAAACCTCCTTTGAGATTAGTGACACTTGTTTGATCTAGTTGTTACAGCCTCCTTACGCTTGGCTTTGGATAAATCTCGCCATTGTGATTGGGAGAGTTCCAAAAGAAAAGCTGCCTTTTCTTCAGAAGAAAATCTTCCTTGAAAAGGAGAATTATGAAAAATGTCCATAGCGATTTGACTCGCTTCCGCCCAGTTTTCCATAGCTATATCTCCTAAAATGTAAACAAAAACAAAACCCCTAACTGAGAGTTTTGCGTATTTTGACAAGGAACAATCCCTTATCTGCCATTCGATATGTCCATTATATCACGTTTTAAACAAAAAAGCAAGCCCCTGGTGGGGCTTGGCTTGTTTGAGGCTTAAATCAAGAACTTCTTTTTATTTTCGCTCAAATTGATGAAATCATCCAGTTCTTCCACTAATTTATTGCTGGTTGACTCTCCGAAAGCGGCACCTTCCACTCGACAACCGGTCGTAGATTGGATGTATTTGACTAAAGGAATGTAATCGCCGTCACCGCTGACCAAGATGATAGCGTCCAGACTGCGGGACATTTTGATGGCGTCCACCGCAATGCCCACGTCCCAATCGCCTTTTTTGGCCCCTCCAGGGAAAATCTGCAGATCTTTGGTCTTGACTTCATAACCGACTTTGCCCAGTGCTTCGAAGAATTTCTCTTCTTGGCCTTCCAAAGTTTTTATCCCATAAGCGATGGCGCGGATAAGTTTCCGGTCGCCCACTGCGTCTTTCAGAACATTCCCGAAGTTGACCTTTTTGCTATAGAGAACTTTGGCGGAATAATACAAGTTTTGGATGTCGACGAGTACGCCGACTCTTTGCTCTTTATAAATAGACACAAGTTAAAATTTCTAATTAAGAATTAAGAATTTCTAATCAATAACCAATGTTTTAATGACTAATAAATCTAAATAACTTATTAGACATTTATTTGATTGGGATTTTATTAGAAATTAGTAACTAGAAATTAGTAATTAATATTTTTTAGCCTTTTAAACCGAGTTTCTTGACGAGGGCTTTGAAAGCCTTTTCATTGGTCTTTTTGAGATATCCCATCAATTTCTTCCTTTTGGATACCATTTTCAAGAGACCTCGGCGAGAATGGAAATCCTTAGCGTTCTTTTTCAAATGAGCGGTTAGCTTTTTGATGCGTTCGGTGAAAAGCGCGATCTGATACTCCGGACTCCCGGTGTCTTTGTCGTGGCGTACCACTTCCTTAGTTACTTTCTCTTTCTGCTTGGCATTAAGTGCCATACGTTTTTTCGGCCAAACACTCGTTGCGGGAATCCCCCGTCAGGAAAACCAGTGTTGGCTATTAGAATTATTATAAATAGATAATATAATAGAAATAAACTTTTGTCCAGTAATGGGGTATAGATAATTTTCACCTGTGCTATAATGAGTAAATTATGGAAGAAATTTTGAAACAATTGAATGTGCCCCAAAGAGAGGCGGTGACGACCACGGAGGGGCCGGTTTTGGTCATTGCGGGGGCGGGTTCGGGGAAAACCAGGGCGCTCACACACAGGGTGGCGTACCTCATCCAAGTGAAGGGCGTGAAGTCGGGGGCGATTTTGGCGGTGACGTTCACCAACAAAGCCGCGGCGGAGATGAAAGAGCGGATCGCGGAGTTGCTTAAGGTGAAAATTGCTAGTGGGAATTATCAGAACTACAATTTGCCGGTCATCGGCACTTTCCATTCGATCTGTGTGAAGATTTTGCGGCGCGAAATTGAAAAGGTCGGCTACAAATCCAGTTTCACCATTTTTGACGATCAAGACCAATTGTCTTTGGTGAAAAAAGTCATGAAAGAATTGGAAATCAACCCTGATCAGTTCAAGCCGCGCGCCATGTTGGGAGCGATTTCCAAAGCTAAAAATGAAATGCTGGACGTGAAAAGTTTTGTGGCCAGTGTCGGCGGCTATTGGGAAGAGATGGTGGCCAAAGTATATACGCTCTATCAACAAAGACTGAAAGATCAAGATGCGGTGGATTTTGATGATATTTTGATGCTGGTCGTGAAAATTTTGCAAACGTTTCCGGAAGTCTTGGAAAAATATCAGAGCATCTTTCGTTACATCATGGTGGATGAATATCAAGATACGAACAAGGCTCAATACACGATCATCAAGCTGCTCAGTCAGAAATATGGCAACTTGTGCGTGGTGGGCGATGATTGGCAAGGGATTTATTCTTGGCGCGGCGCTAACATCCAAAACATTTTGGATTTTGAGAAAGATTATCCGGCGGCGCGCGTCATTAAATTGGAACAGAACTATCGTTCGACGCAGACGATCTTGGACGCGGCCTATGGCGTGATTTCCAAAAATCGGAACCGGAAAGACAAAAAAATCTGGACCCAGAATGCGGGCGGACATTTGGTGACGAGTTACGAGGCGGATAACGAAAGAAAAGAAGCGGAGTTTATCATTGCAGAAATTGAAAATTTGCGACGGGAGAAAGAGCTCAGCTTTTCCGATTTCGTGGTGCTCTATCGGACTAATGTCCAGTCGCGCATCATTGAAGAAGCGATGCTTTCGGCCGGGATGCCGTACCGCATCATCGGAGGCGTGAAGTTCTATCAACGCAAAGAAGTGAAAGATATGATTTCATATCTCCGTCTCATCCAGAATTTCAATGACGGCGTGGCGCTGGAAAGGATCATCAATGAACCGAGGCGAGGAGTGGGAAAAGTTACCTTGGCTGGTTGGGAATCTTTGGCTAAGGAAAATAACGAGAACTTGATCGAGTTTGGTTTAAAATTACAAAGTCCAAATGACCCGCCTCGACTCGCGGAGATGTCTGCTCGTCGACGCGAGGCGGGCAAATTACAAATAAAATCCAAAATCAAAAATTCAAAAATAGATGCAATCATGAAATTTTGTGAATTTATCAATCGGATGGCGGAGATAAAAAATAAATTATCCCTCACTGATCTTATCCAAAAAGTTTTCATCGAATCCGGTTATGAGAAGTCTTTGCTCGATGGGACGGAAGAAGGAGAGACGCGGCATGAAAACGTGCGGGAACTTCTGACGGTGGCCAAAAAATATGATGACTTCGAAAACGAAGAGGGCTTGGAATTATTCCTGGAAGAGGTGGCGCTGATTGCGGACACGGACAACATTGATCAACAGAAAGAAGCGGTGCATCTGATGACACTTCACAGCGCCAAAGGTTTGGAATTTAAGATCGTTTTCATCGCTGGCTTGGAAGAAGGCATTATGCCGCATTCTCGAAGTATGTTGGATACCGACGAGATGGAAGAAGAGCGGCGCCTGATGTATGTCGGTCTTACTCGTGCTAAAGAAAAAGTCTATCTGCTTTTTACGGGGGAAAGAAATATTTTCGGTTCCACGCAAGTCAACGCTCCATCGAGATTTTTGGATGATATTCCGGCAGAGCTTATAGAAGAAGGAAGGTCAAATCACCAAGAAACAAATTATAAACAAATTTCAAATTTCAACAACCAAAATACAAAGCAAGAATTGAAAATGAATTTTAAGGGTGGCGAACGTGTGCGGCATGAACTTTTTGGGGAAGGACTGATTGTGGCCACACAAGGTAATATTATTACTGTCGCATTCAAAGGTGCGGGACTGAAGAAATTGGATGCAAGTATTGCGCCGCTGAAAAAAATAATTTAGTAATGCATAGCTGTGTCAGACTTTTTTTAAAAATTTAGTCATTAGAAATTTATTAGAAATTATAAATTTTGAATTAGAAATTAAATACGAAAAAATTATACAAAAAGAAAAAAGCTTGAATTATCTCCAAGCTTTTTTAATAGCAGAATCTAGTAGATGTATCCTTTAATCACGCGATTATGGATGTCGACTGTGCGGAAGCTTTTCTTGCCCCAAGCTTTGTAGTTCATCTCTGAAACGGTTATAGTAGAGCCGGAAACTTTTTCCACGATCGCGACATGTCCCCACCATGATTCGGAAGTGACCATAATCGCTCCAGGGCGCGGAGTGCGGCCCGTGGCATAACCGGCTGATTTGGCATGATAGAGCCAGGTACCGGCATTTCCACCCCATGGGACGTATCTCTTCTGGGCCACGTACCAAGTGCAATAACCATAAGGGAAAGAATGTCCCGAGCCGGCTTTGCCGCTCAAAGTCTGGCCGGTGGATTCGAAAGATTCATAAGGACGCGGGGCGATGCCTAAAGGAGTCGTCGGTTTGGGTGCGGTAATTTCTTTCTGACCGTCCGGAATGATGATGTCTTGTCCGACAGTCAACTCTCCGTTGGCATGCAGGTCGTTGAAGGAAATTATTTTTTCCTTATCCGCCTTATATTTATCAGCAATGCTGTCGATGGTGTCCCCTGTTTTGACAGTGTAGGTCAGGCCGGAAACCGGCAGGATGAATATCTTGTCTCCCGGCATAATTGAATCAACATTATCCAACTCATTGGACCACATAATAGTGTTGACGCTGATATGGTTGGCAGCCGCAATACTGCCCAACGTGTCGCCTTGTTTGACTTCGTAGATGATCACTCCCCCATCTTCTTCTGGATCCTTTCTGACGGGGCTCGTTTCGGCTACCAATGATTGGCCTTGAATGATGAGGGGCGTGCTCTCGCTGTTTTTTCCGGCGGAAATCGGATCGGGTAGTGTTTTGGCTTCCGCTAATGGAGCCATAGCGATATTGTTCTGGGCGGAAGTCTTGGCGAAAAACATATCTTTTATCGGGCTGTCAGTATTTTCGTCGGTTCCGAGATAACCGAACAAAAAACCACTGGATTCTCGTCCGGCGGCTAAATTCGTAGCGGAAACTAAAAAAGCGCTAGAAACAACTACGATAAAGGCGGAATAATTTCTAAACAGATGCAAGACCTTGATGGTGCGATGCTCCTTAATAAAAGCAACAAGACATTTCTGCTTGTTATGAATCATTTCTTGAAAGAGTAACAGTCTTTCGGGACTAAGATATTTTTTTATGCTAGATACTATTAGTTTACTAATAGATAGTGACCTTTCTTGTGGTTTTGGAAGGAATTGCCCTTAGAAAAACGGATGAATGAGCAATCTTATCGCCTAAAACCCTAATTTTTAACTTAAGAGAAGTATATATTATCAAGCCTCCTTTGTCAAACGGAATGCGGACGAAACTGTTTCCAGAAGAGCGATTCTGCTGTACAATAAATTCAGTGAATGTCGCATAATATATTTCGATTAAGACTAAATTTGTGGAAATAAGAGAGCTGAAAAATCAATTTTTGGAATATTTGGAAATCGAAAAGAATCGTTCGCCCAAAACCATTGAGAATTATGACCGTCATCTGGAAAAATTTCTTGCTTGGGCGCGCATCGACTCAGCCGAGCAAATAAACAGTGAGCTTATGCGCAATTTTCGGTTGCATCTTAATCGTTTCCAAGATGAAAAGGGCCAAAATCTCAAGAAAATCACCCAAAATTACTATATCATAGTGGTGAGGAGTTTTTTAAGGTTTCTCTCTAAGCGGGACGTCAAGACTCTCCAAGCGGAAAAGATAGAGGTCGGCAAAACTCCGGAGCGGGAGGTGGAATTTCTGGAAAACAGCGAAATAGAACGAATTTTATCGGCTGCTTCCGGTTCCGGCTTCAAAGCCTTGCGTGACCGAGCTATTTTGGAACTTCTTTTTTCGGCCGGACTGCGTGTTTCCGAGTTGATAAATATCAACCGGGAAAAGCTTAATCTTAAGAGTGGTGAACTTTCAGTGCGAGGAAAGGGCAATAAGATTAGAGTGGTTTTCATTTCCGAAACGGCCGCCGCAGCCTTGGTTAAATATCTGGCGGTGCGGACCGATGTTGACCCGGCGCTTTTCGTGCGACCCGCCCGCAACGCTTCGCAAGCGGGCGCTAGCTCGCGTAGCGATGCGGGCGGGGATAAAGAGTCTTTGCGTCTAACAACCCGCTCGGTGCAAAGAATTGTGAAACATTACGCGCTTAAAGCGGGTATCGTAAAAAATGTCCACCCGCATACTTTGCGGCATTCTTTCGCTACCGATCTCATTATGAACGGGGCGGATATCCGCAGCGTACAAGAAATGCTGGGACATTCCTCGATCACAACGACCCAGATATATACCCACATAACCAATCCGCACCTCAAGGAAGTGCACAGAGCTTTCCACGCATTGAGGAGAAAATCGGATAAGATTGACTAAATAGGGGTTTTGAAATAGTATAAATTATGTTGCCGGGTGATTAGCTCAGTTGGTTAGAGCGTCACATTGACATTGTGGAGGTCACTGGTTCGAGCCCAGTATCACCCACCCGGAAATCTTGGGACTGTAGCTCAGTGGTTAGAGCGGACGACTCATAATCGTTTGGTCGCTGGTTCAAATCCAGCCAGTCCCACTAAAAAACAAAAACCATCCTTAATTTGGATGGTTTTTGTTTTAATCAGATGGTTAACCTTTTTCCGAGTTGATGGTCGACAGGCCGGTTTCCGGCAGTGGCTTTGTTTCCGGGATTGATTCGGGGACAGTTTCTTTTTCCGGCGGCGAAGCAATCTCATAGAAAAAGAGAATCCAAACGGCTTGGGTGAAAACTTCCAAGATGGCGCGGAGGAAAATGATGAAAATGGCCAGCAGCATAAGTCCGAAAACTCCGGTGATCATCGCACCAAGGGTACCGGCGAAAATAAACAGTAAGATGCCAAGAGGAAGGACTGTCAAGGCAATCGGTATGAGGGCAAGGACAGCGAGGAGGAAAATAAAAAGATTGATCGGGATGAAAAATATGGCCATAATGAGGCTGGCGGCGATATTTTTTCGAAAAAGGCCGTAGGCATTTTCTATCGCTGACCAAGGACTGAGTCTGCCTAAAACTGCGTAAAGGTAACCGAATATCCGTAGAAAAGCAATCAGGACAATGAGTGGAAGGAAGATGAAAAGAGCCAATATCGTCATTATAGAGCCTAAGAAGTAGTTATGATTCAAAAAAAGAAAGGCGACAGGCGGAGCAAGGATAAGAAGCGCGAGAAAAATGAAGAATCCGGAAAAGAAAGCGATGAAGAATATTCGGCCAAAATATTTCTTACCGGCTCGGAAGCTTATTTTGAAGCTTGCAGGCTTATCCCTATGCAGCTTGTCAAGACCGCCAATAAGCGCGCCGCGGGAAATGATGCTCAAGATGGTGAGCGTAATGATCAGGACGACCAAGATAAATATCCCAATGACTATCCATTTGGGATGTTGAGATATATTTTCAAGAAAACCTTGCGGAACAGGATGATTTTTTTCAGGATTGTTTTGAAAATAGTTTAAGCAGCCGATGTTGGAAAGCATAGCGAAAAAACCGAACCACCACAGATAGCGATTTTTCCAGGTGAGTGAAAAGGCTCTTCCCATTATTTTCAAATATGGGATAGCGGAGATGTTTTTTGGCATATTTTTCTTTTATACTGCTTCCGGAGCCGTGTTTTTCGTAAGGCCTACGAGCGCGTTATATTCATCCTGCTCGATGGTTTCTTTTTCCAAGAGAGTGAGGGCGATCTTTTCCAGCGTCTCTTTCTTCTCTTTGAGCAATTTTTCCGTCACTTGATAGGCGTTTTCGATGAAGAGTGTGATTTGTTTGTCAATTTCTTCGGCGGTCTTTTCGGAATAATTTTTTTCTTCATGGATATCTCGGCCGAGAAAGACCATCTCATCCTTGTGTCCGAAGGTGCGTGGCCCCAGTTCGCTCATACCGTAGCGAGTGACAAGGCCTCTGGCCATAGCGGTGGCGCGGTCCAGATCGTTGGAAGCGCCGGTAGTCACCACTCCGAAAGTCAATTTCTCACTGACATATCCGCCTAGAAGCACTGAGAGTTCGTCCAGGAAATAATTTTTCGAGTGCAAGGTCTTGTCTTTTTCCGGCGCGCTGAAAGTATATCCGCCGGCGCTGCCACGAGAGATGATGGAAACTTTTTGGACCGGGTCGGCATTTTTTAGACTAGTGGCGAGCAAAGCGTGTCCCGCTTCGTGATAAGCGATGATTTTCTTTTCTTCCTCATCTATCCGGCGGCTTTTGCGCTCCGGTCCGAGAACCACTTTCTCAATCGCTTCAGTCAGCTCGTCTTGGGTGATTTCTTTCTGATTGCGGCGGGCGGCCAAAATTGCACCTTCATTGAGCAGATTAGACAAATCGGCGCCGGAAAATCCGGGGGTGCGTTGCGCGATTTTCCGCAGGTCGACATCTTTGGTCAGGGGTTTATTCTTAGAATGTAATTTCAAAATAGCCACGCGCTCTTCAATGTCAGGCAGATCCATCATAACTCTTCTATCGAAGCGTCCGGGACGCAGAAGTGCCGGATCAAGTACATCCGGTCGGTTAGTGGCGGCGATGATTATGACATTGGTCGTGGTGTCAAAACCATCCATCTCGACCAAGATTTGGTTAAGTGTCTGTTCACGTTCATCGTGTCCCCCGCCGAGGCCCGCTCCGCGATGACGTCCGACTGCATCGATTTCGTCGATGAAAATGATGGCAGGAGCGTTTTTCTTGGCCTGTTTGAAAAGATCACGGACGCGGCTGGCGCCGACACCGACAAACATTTCTACAAACTCCGAACCGCTGATATTGAAAAACGGCACATTGGCTTCGCCAGCCACGGCTTTGGAAATCAAAGTTTTTCCGGTGCCGGGAGAACCGAGCAAAAGCACACCTTTCGGGATCTTGGCGCCTAAGTTCAGGAATTTTTTAGGACTTTTCAGAAATTCTACGATTTCATAGAGCTCTTCTTTGGCTTCTCTCGAACCGGCCACATCTTTGAAGGTCACTTTCTGCTTCTTGTTTTTCGGATCGATCATACGGGCGCGAGACATTCCGAAGGACATTGCTTGATTGTTGCCTCTTTGCGCTTGTTTCAGCATAAACCAAATAAAAGCCCCGATAAGGATGAGCGGCAAGAGAAACGGTAGGATATTTTCCAACCAAAAGCTCAAAGAAGAAGGGGTTTTGATCTCGATGTTGACCGATTGGATCTTGGCACTGTCCACTCCATAATTCTTGAGCGTTTCCACTAGACTGGACCCAGCTTCTTTGGTCGTTTTTTCTACTGTGCCGTCATTTAGGGTGATTTGCAGGCTGTCAGCATCCACTTGGATAGTCTTGACCTTGCTATCAGTGACTTGTTTGGCCAACTCGGAAAGAGAGGTTGATACGGGCGCTTTTTGGGGAGTTCCATACAGGATAAATATGCCTGAAATAAGCAAAAAAACGAGAAAAACAAGGCCGATGTTTTTGAATAGCTTTTGCATGAGTTCTCTACGAATTACGAATTATGTACGAATATACTAATGTACGAATAAGCTTCGCACGTGAATATTTCGACACAAAACGCAATATTTTATGTTAAATATTATGTATTTTTACGCGATATTTCCAGTTTATCACCTTTGCGCGTTATCTTCAACTCTCCTATTGTTACAACCTGACGCTTGTTTTTCGTGCTTTTTATGATTTTCAAGATTTCTTCCACATTATTAGTGCTGATATTTTTCAGATCGCCTTTCTTTTCCGCTAACCTTTTCCTTATGATTCGCCGTAAGATGGCCGGAGGCAGCTTCAGTAGTTTTTGGCTATCCAGCTCTGCCAACTTTTTGTCATATTTGTCCGTTTCACTATCCAAAAAGCTGATATCTTCGGAAAGCGCCACTAAAGAATCAAAAATGGTTCCTTTGATGTTCGGATTAAAATTTTTTTCGAGATACGGGATCAAGCTGTTTCTGATCTTATTCCTCAAGAAATCATTTTTCAAATTTGTCCGGTCGATCCGGTAAGTCAATTTGTTCTCCTTGAGATGTTGCAAGATTTCTTTCCGCGTGATGGCGAGCAGTGGCCGGATGAGGCGATTATTCTTGAATCGCATCGCGGTCATCCCTTGCAAGCCAGCGCCGCGGATGATGCGCATCAGAAATGTTTCCGTTTGATCATCGGCGTTATGCGCGACGGCGATGAAATCGAATTTATTTTCCAGGCGTAATTTTTCAAAAAAAGCATAACGCAGATCCCGCAACGCATTCTCTGAGAACGCATTACCCCCTCCCCTGTACTCAGGGGAGGTGGCGCGACGTACTCGTCGTGACGGAGGGGTTGTTGGAATTTCCCTTGCATTCAACACAAAAACTTCCATCCCATACTTCTTTCCTAACTTTCGCACTAGTGCTTCATCTTTGTCCGAATCTTTTCCCCGCAGACCATAATTGACATGCGCAATGCAAAGTTCCAAGGAATATTTTTTTTGCAGTTTGGAAAAAATGTCCAACAGGCACACACTGTCCGGTCCGCCGGACACTGCCAAGATGATTTTGCCCCCGCGTCCAAAAAGTTCTTGCTGAAAAACGGTATTCTGAACTTTTTTAACTAAGTTTGTCATTCAAGTTACTTTTTATAATTTCCGCAACTTTTTTTACGGTTTCATCAAGCTTTCCTTCCTCATTCAGTACTTTATAGTCGAAGATTTCTTCATTTTCATACCATCCTTTGGCATAGCTCAATCGAGAGTTTATTACTTTTTCTGATTCTCCTCGAGCTTTCAGTCTTTTTTCTATCATTTCAAATGGGATGTAGATAAAAATAGACTTAGCTTCTGGTAATATTTTTTTTCCAGCAATTACACCTTGGTATTCTACTTTCCAAATAACTGGATTATTACTTTTTTTTACTCGTTCTAACTCTGCGTAAGTCCCGCCATAATAATTCCCGTTATCTTCCAGGGCGTATTCGAAGAATTTATTTTCTTCTATTCCCCTTTCGAATTCTTCTTTCGTTACGAAATAATAAGAAACTCCTTCCTTATCCTCTGGGCGCATTGCGCGCGTAGTAGTCGTTACCACTTTATCAAAGTTGATAAAGTCTTTAAGTTTTTTAATAACTGAATCTTCTCCTGCGCCAGAAGGACCGGAGATAATAAAGATATTAGACATTTGAATTTACCAAAAACCAAAACGACATTCTGATTTTTAACATGCCATTTTGATCTTTGAGATTTGATTTTTTAATTATCAATTCTATTTTTTAGCCGCTTTTTTGACTTTCGTTTCTTCCTCGCCCGCCTTAGCTTTAGTGGCGGCGGGTTTCTTCTCCATTACAGTTTTGGTAGCAGTTTTTTTCTTAGTTACTTTTTTATCCGCCTTAGCTTCGGTGGTGGATTTTTCTTTCTTCTCAATAACTTTTTCTTCTTCCGGTGCTGCAGTTTTTTCTTTCTCGTCCGCCGTAGCTTTAGCGGCAGGTTTGGCCTTTTCCGTTTTCTTGTCGGCTAGCACCAAGCCCATACGGTGTTCGCGTGGCTCGATGGAAAGGATCCTCCAAGAATATTTCTCTCCTGCTTTCAGCATTTCATCCAGTGTGCGGCCGGGATAGGCTTCAGACATTTCACTGATGTGGGCCAAACCGTGGATGTCTTTGTCCAAATAGACGAAAGCGCCGAAGTGATTGATCTTGTTGACTGTTCCTGTAACGATATCACCGATAGCATATTTTTCCGCAATGGCGCTCCAAGGATCTTTTTGCAAAGCACGGATAGAAAGAGAAATTTTGTCGCCATCGATGCCGATGATTTTGGCTTCCACTTTGTCCCCAACTTTTACGATTGACCTCGGGTCTTCAATGAGTTGCCAAGCCAATTCGGAAATGTGTACCAAGCCTTCCATCCGTCGGCCTTCTTCCTTGCCAGGGGTAGCCGCTAGGGCAAATTTCACAAAAGCACCGAAGTCCACCACTCCGCTGATCTCTCCGCTCACGGTGTCGCCGACGTTCAAAGAAGAGATGACTTCCAAATCTTTTTCGCTCTGAGCGGCTTTTTCGCTGGCGATGAGTTTTTCAGTTTCACGATCAGCGTCCAAAATCTTGACTTCCAATTCTTGTCCGACCAATTTCTTGAGCAAATTCAAAATCTTATTCTTGTCGCCATCTTCCACCCTAGGATAGTTCTTGCTGGAAAGTTGGGAAACCGGCAAAAATCCGGAAATACCATTGATTTCAACAAGAAGTCCACCCTTATTGGCGCTAAGCACCTTGGTCGTGACTTTGTCTTGCGTATCACGCTTGCTCTCAATGTCATCCCAGGCTTTTTCATAAGAAGCTTCACGGATAGAAAGCTCGACATAGCCATCTTCGTTTTCTAGATCGATGACAGTGGCTTGCACTTGGTCGCCCAATTTCAACTTTCCATTGCCCAGGCCGTCTTTGATTTCCTTGCCGAGCACTACGCCGGTGCCAAAAGGGGCCAAATCAAGGTATATTTCATTGGAAGAGACCTCAATCACCTCTCCGATGACTGTGTCGCCGATTTCCGGAAAATGAAAGGATGTTTCGGCCATAAGTTGCTTCATAAGGGAGTTTTTTTGTCCGTCAACTTCGGTCGGGTCAGTTTTTTTGGCTTTTTTCTCTTTAACTTTAGTTTCTTTTTCGGTTGGGGCAGTCGTTTCTTCCTCAATCTTGTCCACTTCTTGCGCTAACAAATTGTCTAAGATGCTTGTCATATTATTACTTTTCTAAAAAATGCGAATAAGCACTAAAATCGCGTGAATAATTAAAAAATGCTTTAAATAAGGCAAAATTATCCTGTGGATAATTCGGGGGGAAATAAAAAAATCCCTCAAAAAGGATAATATTAAGAAGTTATACACAGGAATTGACCCATTCCCTATTAAATTTTCTTAATAATTAGCCTAAATGTACTTCTATAATATACACGTCCAAATGAAAGATGTCAAATTTTTGAAAAAATTTTAGAAAAAAAGAAATACCAGTAAGTTTTCACTTTTAATCATTAATATAGTACTTAGGAGAGCGCCGCTCCACTGGGTTTTTCGCTCGCCGCTACTGACCCTCTATAATTAATGAAAACTGGTATTAGCCGGACCTGACTTTGCCAATATTGGCCAAATATTAGCTTGGTAAAGGTATATTAGCATAAAAATTTTAAAAAAACAACCCACGCGATGCTTACAGAATATCTCCTCCTTTTTCTGTAAGGTCGCGGGGTTGTGGGTGAATTTTAAGTTAAATCATGCGTCCAATTGTATTAAATGGATAGATAATCCCGGCAGCCTTGACTTCGGGTGCTTGGTAGGCGTTGAATTCAGCTTTACGAAAATTCCTAACTGCTTCGATAGTAAGTCTTTCGGTATCGCGAACTCTTCCTGTTCCACCTTGTTGTTTCATCCAGACAAACATCATGCCAGTCTCATTGGTAAAAGTGGCACCTTGTCCATTCCACTCTCCCTCACGAATCAATTCCAACATAATGTTTTCAAATTTACCGCCTTGATTGCCAAATCCGGGAACCCACCAAGTACCGGTTGGAAAAAGGGCGCGAATTATGCCGGTGGCTGGATGGGTTGATCCTATGACCAAACCCAAGGGAGAAAGGCCTCGATGAATCAATCCGTAGTGCTTAGCCCAGTAATTGACATCTTTTGCAACACATTCTTCCAGTGTCTTTTTGCGCTCAAGAAGCAGCTGTTGTTGATAATGTGGGCCACTATCATTGGATGTTTTGCATAGAACGACGATGCCCTTCCCATTATCACGCATCAGCTCAAGTCCTCGCGCAGGAATGAAGTTTTTCTTTCTCACTTCTTTCAATAATGCAACATCCACGCCCATGTACACGTTTATATTCATTGTGTCGTATGGCAGATAAGAATGTTTGATGCCTAGCTTTTGCTCAAGGTCACCTATGAAACGATTGTAATACCCGATCATGGTGGCACCAAGGTCGCCGCGTTTGCAGTCATGTTGGTAGACAATCTTGGTATTATGCTTTTTTTCGAGCTCGCGCACATAATCAACTACGCGCATCATCATAAAATCTCCAGGAGGACCATAGCCTTGATATACCCCATCCTGATCTTTGAATGTGCGTAATCCACATTCTTCGACCCAAAGTTGGAGCATCCTTTTTGTGTAGATTTCGGCCGCGGCCATAACTTCCGCTTTAATTCTCCGCTTTGTTCGATGCTTCAAATTGGTTAGGCCAAGGAGAGTTTCATAGTATTCAAAGACCTCTCCTTTGGTGACTCGGCCGTAGACTGCTCGATTTTGCTTCAGCCCGTCAAAAAGATGCGGACATGGTCCTGGTGCGAGAAGCGTCCCTTGCTCTTTCTGAGCGAGAGCCAACTCAATGTGGGCGTGCGTTCTGTTCATTGGTGCTAATTGCTCTGTAATCATCGCGGTAGCTCCTCTTATTTTTGCATAATTGCATTTCAACGATACATGTTGATGTTTCTATTAACACACTCTTCTCATTTCCAATAAGACCTTGCAGCCAGTACAGCAATTGTGTGTGCCGCACTTTTTAATACCTCTTTCTCTGCACTCGGCCAGTATTATGGTGTGATCTTTTCTGCCGTTTGTTTTCTTGCGTTTTTTAGGCGCATTGCCCTTAGGCGTACTGTTTTTTCCATCAGAACTACCTTTTTGATTAAGTCTTTTCTTTGTCATACTGCCTCCATAGGTTGAAATAATTAGATAAACAGAAAACCAGACTACCCATTTTATTTTTCAAGGAACTACTCTCCGCCAAAGCGGAGTTCTTTGCTCATTTTAAGGTATAGGAAAAGGCAGTGGATGTCAAAGAGACCTCGACAAGGACATTTTTCAGTGCTAAACTGAAATAGTTAAATCAATCTAAGATTTCTAGAATAAATTTATGATTATTCAATACTACGGTCATTCTTGCTTTAAATTAACCACCAAGCCGGCTGGTCGTGGGCAGGCTGATGTTAATATTTTTCTCGACCCATTTGATAAATCCATCGGGTTGCGTCCTCCACAAGGCAGCGCTGACCTCGTGCTTGTGAGTCACAATCATCCTGATCACAATAATTCAGCTGCGATAAAAGGTGAACCGAATGTGATTGATATTCCGGGAGAATATAGTGTGAAAGGAGTGAATATTGTAGGCTTTCCTTCTTTTCACGATGATAAGGGTGGAGCAGAAAGAGGTTTGAATACGATATTTATCTTGGAATCGGAAGATCTGCGCATCTGTCACTTAGGAGATTTGGGTACGGATCTGACGGAAAAACAATACGACGCCATTAGTGGCGTGGATATTTTAATGATTCCGGTCGGGGGAAATTATACGATTGATGGAGAAAAAGCGGCCAAGATGGTCAAGAAAATCGAACCACGGGTAGTCATCCCGATGCATTTCAAAACTAAAGGCGTTACGGAAGATATTGAGGATGAAAAGAAATTCTGTGATGAAATCGGCAATTGTCCGAAAGAAAGAGTGGCTAAGTTGAATTTCAAAAAGAAAGATGCGGAAGACAAGAAGATGGAAGTGATCATTATGGGAATGGAATAGATTTTTATGGATATTTTGACCAAAATAGAGGAAATCAGGCGGCAACCGGAGCATATCCGTTTGCGTTGGGCGTGGGGGTTGACGGCTGTTTTCACCAGTGGGATCATCCTTCTTTGGCTGATCCTTTTGAAAGGCCAAACTGCTGATTTTTCCCAAGGCTTGCAGCCGGACAATTCAAATCTTTCAACAGAGTTCGATCAACAGAAAAAATCCATCAAAGATGTGGTCGGTCAGATGAATAGTGCGGCAGAAGGTGTCTCGCAACAGGTTGCGCCTTCCGCTACTGGTAACCCCGTCAATCCTAATGAAGGTTTCAATGTGAATTCAGATCCGAATTCAAAAGCAGTTTCGACTTCGGAGCCGAGTTCGAATTAATCAATCGAATTGAAATAATAAGTAAATCGACCGGCATAGCTTACAATCGAGTAGGCTGTTTTTCCGGATTATAAATATGGCCAAAGAAATTAAAAAAGAAGAAGGTGTGGAAGTGCGACAAAATGTTAGACCGCAGGAGATTACTACGGAAATCCAGCAATCATATCTGGATTATGCGATGAGTGTCATCGTTTCCAGAGCTCTCCCCGATGTGCGCGATGGCTTGAAACCGGTGCATCGCCGCATCCTCTATTCGATGTGGAACACAGGACTAAGAGCTAATGCCAAATTCAGAAAATCAGCCACGGTGGTTGGAGAAGTGTTGGGAAAATACCATCCGCATGGCGATGCGGCGGTGTATGACTCGATGGTGCGTATGGCGCAGGATTTTTCATTGCGCTACCCATTAGTGCGAGGCCAAGGAAACTTTGGCTCAATGGATGGTGACGGCGCGGCGGCTTATCGTTATACTGAGGCCAAACTGGCGCCTATCGCGGAGGAAATGCTTGTTGATATCGAAAAAAATACAGTGGATTTCGTGCCGAATTTCGATGGACAACATAAAGAACCGACAGTTTTGCCGGCCGGATTACCACAACTGCTCCTGAACGGCTCAATGGGCATCGCAGTCGGTATGGCCACTAATATTCCGCCGCATAACAGCACTGAAATAATCGATGGAGTCAATCATCTGATTGATAATCCGGATGCTTCAATTGAAGATCTGTGCGAATTTATAAAAGGACCAGACTTCCCTACCGGCGGAATCATTTATGACAAAAAGGATATTTTGGAAGCCTACAAAACCGGCCGAGGCAAGATTCTGACGCGCGGCAAGGCAGAAATCGTAGAAACCAAGGCGGGAACTTTCCAAATCATCATTTCGGAAATTACCTATGCTACTAACAAAGCCACGTTGATCGAGAAAATTGCCGACTTGGTGCATAGCGGAAAAATTGTCGGTATTCGAGATTTGCGTGACGAATCCGACAAGGATGGTGTGCGGGTGGTGGTGGATCTGAAAAAGGATGCTTATCCGCAAAAAGTTTTGAATAAACTCTATTCTTTGACTGATCTGCAGAAAAATTTCGGAGTGAATATGCTGGCTTTGGTCGGCGGCATTGAGCCGCAAGTGCTCAATCTGAAAACTATTTTGGAAGAATATATCACGCATCGCAAGATTGTTGTTACGCGCCGGACCAAATTCGATCTGGACAAGGCAAAAGATCGAGCACACATTTTAGAAGGTTTAAAAATCGCTTTGGACAATATCGACGCGGTGATCGAAACAATCAAGAAATCTCCGACCAAAGAAGAGGCGCATATCAACTTGATGAAAAAATTCAAGCTGTCTGACAGGCAAGCGACAGCTATTTTGGAAATGAGATTGCAAACTTTGGCCGGCTTGGAAAGGAAAAAAATTGAAGAAGAATTGAAAGAGAAATTGAAACTTATCGCGGAATTGGAAGCGATCCTTAAGAGCGAAAAGAAAATCTTGGGCATTGTTAAAGATGAATTGGCGCGCGTAAAAGAAAAATATGGCGATGAAAGGAAAACCAAGGTGATGAAATCCGGCGTGACCGAATTCAAGCAAGAAGATTTGGTGCCCAATGAAGAAGCGATCATCACCATTTCCAAAGAGGGTTATATCAAGCGTATGAACCCGACGGTCTATAAGGTGCAAAATCGTGGCGGTAAGGGTGTGATCGGAGCGACCACCAAGGAAGGTGATGCGATTGAAAAAATGTTGGGAATTATGACGCATGACAATCTGCTTTTCTTCACTAATACCGGCAAGGTTTTCCAGACTAAATCTTATGAGATTCCGGAATCATCCCGAGTAGCCAAAGGACAATCAATCGTGAATTTCTTATCGCTTTCCCAAGAAGAATCAGTGACAGCTGTCATTGCTTTCAACAAGGATGATCAGTATAAATATCTCATTATGACCACTGAAATGGGAACGGTGAAAAAAACATCTTTGGACGAGTTTGAGAATGTGAGACGTTCAGGACTCATCGCTATCAAACTGGAAAAGGATGACGCGCTTCGCTGGGTGGATGCAACGACGGGAGCGGATGAGGTGGTCATCACCACTTCCAATGGTCAAGCGATTCATTTCAAAGAATCGGATGTCAGGCCGATGGGTCGCACTGCCGCCGGTGTACGAGGCATCAAGCTGAAAAAAGAGGATAAGGTTGTGGGAATGGACGTCCTTTTCAAAAATCAAAAAGGCAATCAACTCTTAGTCATCTCGCAGAATGGTTATGGAAAAAGAACAGACTTGAAATCATATAAGGTGCAAAAAAGAGGTGGTAGCGGAATCAAGACTGCTATGGTTACAACTAAGACCGGAAAACTCATCGGCGCCACCGTCATTAATATGGACGCGCTCGACACCGATCTGATCCTGACTTCCGAGCAAGGTCAAATTATTCGCATTCCCCTTTCTTCAGTTTCAGTCCTTGGTCGTGCCACTCAGGGCGTGCGCGTCATGCGCCCGCAAGCAGGAGACAAAGTTAGTGCCAGCACAGTGCTTTAAAACTTCTAGGAAACTGTAAATAAAAAAAGCAGACCCGCCAATGGTCTGCTTTTTGTGAAATTATTTTGCTACCATAAAAAAATGGCGGGTCGTATTTTCGACTCGCCAAATTTGTAAATAATGGGGATGCTCTATTTTTTAATCATGTGAGCTCTCTTTTTGACACCCACTGTGTTGGTGTGGTATCCCAACAGGTCTTTTTCGGTGATAGTTTTTCCATTATTTATTTTTAAACAACCATCTGCAGCAGCTAAATGGCCATAGCCATAGGGCAAGCGCTTGATTTTCATAATGATCCTCCTCCGTGAAGTATGCAGGCATCATGTGCTTGGAGAATTTCAATTCATGCTTTGCCGAATTTTTTATAAATGGCCTTTCGGAGTTCATCAAACTTTTCTTCAGGATATTCATTATAAGCATTAATGTCTGGAAGCTCTCTAATTAATAATTCTAGTAAAGCCTTTCTATTGTCTAACGCATCAATCTGTTTCGTAATGGTATCATCCATGGCGCTCTCCTTGGCGTTTAGTTTTTAAAGAAAATGATTCTAGTGTTGCACTGAATATAGCATTTATAACAATCTTTTGTCCAGGGATGCTTTTATTCCCGCAATTATACCCATAACCAGCCAAAGCATTACTTGTCCTGGCCAAATATCCCAAAAATAGTGATCAAAAAGCATAATAAAGACAAAACCCAAGAGAATCCCTTGAAAATAGTGCAGAGTAGTCCTTATTGACAAATAACTAACATCATTGCATAATATAGAATTATCCGGTGACACAGATTGGCTTGTCTGTGATACTGGAATAGTACTGAGGGATATTTTATCCAATAGCTTTTTGATATGCCATAACCCAATGTTCCACGTGGAACATTTGTTTTCTATGACAATGAGGATAAAGACAACTAACAACCCTAGTGTAGCTGACTTAGAAAAGGTAAATAGCAAGGCCAT
>Ga0172380_10000772_pt1 | contig 58493 bp, 45 predicted proteins | sample Leawe162metaG_FD_119747 | JGI IMG/M metagenome (GOLD analysis project Ga0172380, IMG submission 119747) | Leachate microbial communities from a municipal landfill in Southern Ontario, Canada - Leachate well 162 metaG | ecosystem: Engineered > Solid waste > Landfill > Unclassified | place... | reverse complement strand
CGACGGGCAAGAAGGTCGCGTCGGCCGCGTCCAAGATCCTGCGCAGCAAGACGGCCAGCAAGGAAGCGAAGTCGGTTGCCGCGTCCGCGCTGACCCAGAAGGTCAAAGCGAAAAAGAAGTAGTTCGGCGGTCTTTGCTTGCTGCTGTCTGAGTTTGGAGCAGCACTATTTGTATCTGTTGCCCGGCGTGGACAGCCTTCGGTGCGGCCATGACTTGGCGGCACATTTATTTTCAAACCACGCTTGTTTCCTCCCCGTCGCCGGGAGGGGCAGGCGTGGGTGCCTTTGAGGCTAATCTTCAGAAGGACCGGCAGGCGAACCACGTGGATGGCCGCCTTCGCGGCCATGACGTAAAGGGACGACCGTCGCGCCAGAGGCCGGAAGTGTTTCGCGGCGCTCTGGCTGCGGAGGTCGATCAGTTCATCGCGGCTTCGATGAGCTTCTTGGCGTCATCGGAATCCCACTCGGCGGCGCCCGCCAGCCGCCCGACCTCGAGCCCATCCTTGTTGATCAGGATCGTCGTCGGCATGCCCAGGAGCTTCAGCTCCATGCCTTGCTTGGCGGTCGGGTCGGCGTAAAGAACCACCTTGTCGGCTTTCAGATCGTTGAGGAACTTGCGCGAGGCGTCGTAGCCCTTGCGGTCGAGGCTCAGCGCCACAACGTCGAACTTGTCGCCTCCCAAGGCCGCCTGCAGGCGGTTGAGAGCGGGCATTTCCTCACGGCAAGGACCGCACCACGTCGCCCAAAGATTGAGCAGGATGGTTTTGCCCTTGAGACTCGAGAGCGTCAGCTCCTTGCCTGCGGCATCCTGGAATTTGATGTCGGGCAGCGGCTCCGGCGTCTTCTTGGCGACGAAGGCCGCCATCTTTCCGAACTTGAACGCGGATTCTCCCGATCCGCCGACGCTCGGGGCTGAGAAATCCTGGGCAACGGCGCCGGATTTCTCAGAACCCGCGTTGTCGAACCCGCCTCCGATAACGTATACGGCGCCGAACCCGATGAGCGCTGTCAGCGCCACGATCCAAAGAGCCTTCTTCGGCCCACCCGCGTTGTTCGCTGCCATCTGGGACCCTTTGTTTCTTTCGCTAAGACGGAGCCGCTCGTGACCGATAAGCCCGCCAACGCCATGTGGGGTGGCCGTTTTCAAATGTCTCCGGCCGAGATCATGCAGGAGATAAATGCCTCGATCGACTTCGACAAGCGGCTCGCGCCTCAGGACATTCGCGGCTCTAAGGCGCACGCGCAGATGCTTGCCGAGGCCGGGATTATAACAAAAGCCGACGCGAAGGAGATCGTTAAAGGGCTCGATCAAATCCGGGGCGAGATCGACGCCGGGACGTTTGAATTCTCCATTGCGCTCGAAGACGTGCACATGAACGTCGAGAATCGCCTCAAGGATCTGATCGGCGCGGCGGCCGGACGGCTGCACACGGGGCGCTCGCGCAACGATCAGGTCGCGACCGATTTCCGGCTCTATGTCCGCGATGCCATCGATGGCATCGACGAGGCGCTGGAGCGCGTGCAGCAGGCGCTGGCGGAGAAAGCGGAAGCTCATGCGGCGACCGTCATGCCCGGTTTTACGCATCTGCAACCGGCCCAGCCCGTGACGTTCGGCCATCATCTGCTCGCCTATGTCGAAATGATCGCGCGCGATCGCGGCCGGTTCGCGGACGCCCGCAAGCGGCTCAACGAGTCGCCGCTGGGCTCGGCGGCACTTGCCGGGACGTCGTTCCCCATAGATCGCAAGAAAACGGCGGAAGCGCTGGGTTTCGACCGGCCGATGGCCAATTCGCTCGACGGCGTCTCGGATCGCGATTTTGCACTCGAAACGCTCGCTGCGGCGACAATTACGGCTATTCACTTCTCGCGGCTGGCGGAAGAGATCGTCATCTGGATGACGCCGCAGTTCGGCTTCGTGAAGCTGTCCGATCGGTTCACGACCGGGTCGTCGATCATGCCGCAAAAGCGCAACCCGGACGCGGCCGAGCTGTCGCGCGCCAAGGTTGGGCGGATCGCGGCGGCGTTCCAGGGCCTGGCGATGGTGATGAAGGGTCTGCCGCTCGCCTACTCGAAGGACATGCAGGAAGACAAGGAAACGACGTTCGACGCGCTGGCGAGCCTCAGGCTCGTGATGGCGGCGATGGCGGGCATGATCGGCGATCTCGAGCCGGTGCCAGAGGCCATGCGTGCAGCGGCCGGGCGCGGCTATTCGACCGCAACCGATCTTGCCGACTGGCTCGTCCGTGAACTCAAGATGCCGTTCCGCGACGCGCATCACGTCACGGGGTCGATCGTCAAGGCGGCGGAAACACAGGGCGTCGACCTCGACAAGCTGCCGCTCGCCGACATGCAGGCCATCGAGCCGAAGATCACGAAGGCCGTATTTTCGGTGCTTTCGGTTGAAAACTCGGTCAAGAGCCGAACCAGCTATGGGGGAACTGCGCCACAGAACGTCCTCAAAATGGCGCGTCACTGGCTGTGGCGGTTGGAAAAGGATCGCGCGAGGGGCTAGAACAGGCTGGCAGACTGCCCGCTTTTCCGGGCCGAGGGGATTTGGAGAGACGCACGTATGGCAGCGATTTCGCGCCTGAAGTCCCTGGTGGCCGTGGCCCTGCTCTCAGCCGTGGGATTCGGCTTTGCGGGCTGCGGCGTCAAAGGACCGCTTGAGCCGCCGCCCGAGGCGAAGGTCGCTGGTGAAGCGAAATCGCCGGATGCGCGTGACCCGGGCTCCAACTCGGATGCGCCGAAGAAGCCGCACGAGAGCTTCGTTCTCGATCCGCTGCTGCGCTAGAGCCTTTCCGACTTTCGCAAAAGCTCTAGCTCTCTATTTTGTCGCGCTTCTTATCGGAAAACCGGTTCCCACTTTTCCGCAAGTACTCCAGCCTTCGACAACCAGAATTTGAGATTTCACCTGTCGCGCGGACGATAGTCCTGGACGGGCCACCTCGGCGCGGGCATGACGATTGGAAATATCCAACCGCAAGCCGAACGATCCGATGCATCATTTTCACTACAAGGACGGCATTCTGCATGCTGAAGACGTCAGCCTCGCGCGCATCGCGGACGAGGTCGGAACGCCGTTCTACTGCTATTCGACGGCCACGCTCGAACGGCACTACAACGTGCTGGCAGAGGCGTTCCGCGATCAGAAGGCGCTCATCTGTTTCGCCGTCAAAGCCAATTCCAATCAGGCGGTGCTGGCGACGATGGCGCGGCTTGGCGCGGGCATGGATGTCGTCTCGGAGGGTGAGCTTCGACGCGCGCGGGCGGCAGGCGTCCCGGCCTCGAAAATCATTTTCGCGGGCGTCGGCAAAACGCGCGGCGAGATGGAGTACGCGCTAGGCGAAGGCATTCTAGGTTTTAATGTCGAGAGCGAGCCGGAGCTTCTGGCGCTGAGCGAGGTTGCGACGGCGCTCGGCAAGACGGCGGCGATCGCGATCCGCGTCAATCCGGACGTCGACGCGAAGACGCACGCCAAGATTTCGACCGGCAAGGCAGAGAACAAGTTCGGCGTCCCCTTCGAGGATGCGCGGGAGCTTTACGCGCGCGCGGCAAAGCTGCCGGGCATCAAGATTTCCGGCATTCACATGCATATCGGCAGCCAGATCACCGATCTCGCGCCGTTCCGCGATGCCTTCGCGCTGCTGCGCAACCTGGCGCGCGATCTGATTGCTGACGGTATCCAGCTTGAGCATCTCGACATCGGCGGCGGGCTCGGCGTGCCGTATCGCGGTGCCAATGATATTCCGCCGACGCCGGACGAGTATGCCGCCGTTGTCAGACACGCGCTGGGCGATCTCGGATTGAAGATCGTGCTGGAACCCGGCCGCATGATCGTCGGCAATGCGGGCGTGCTCGTGACGCAGGTCACCTACGTCAAGGAAGGCGACGACAAGACCTTTACGATCGTCGATGCGGCGATGAACGATCTCATCCGGCCGACGCTGTATGAGGCCTATCACGAGATCTGGTCGGTCGCCGAGCAGCGCAACGACATGGCGCCCGTGCAGCAGGATATCGTCGGACCGGTGTGCGAGACGGGCGATTTTCTGGCTGAGGACCGGGCGCTGCCTCCCGCCGAGCCGGGCGATCTGCTGGCGGTGATGACAGCGGGCGCTTACGGCGCCGTGATGGCGTCGACGTACAACACGCGCTTGCTGGTGCCGGAGGTGCTGGTCAACGGCGATCGCTATGCGGTCGTTCGGCCGCGTCCGAGCTACGACGATCTGATCGGAGCGGATAAACTTCCGCCCTGGATCGTGGTCTGATCGCGTCCGCGCCAGGCCCGCCCTGATCGCCTCCGGAGCGGGTGTTTCCACTTCTTTCGTCATGGCGGCGCTTGGTCGGTGTGACCGTATCACTTCTTTCGTCATGGCCGCGCAGGCGGCCATCCATGGAGGTTTCACGGTCGTTGGGCCGGGGTGACGCGCGATATCCGCTGCGATACCGGAAAATCAATGGGCCATCGTTGCCGTGGATGGCCGCCTGCGCGGCCATGACGGGAGGGGGGAATTGGTTGGCGAAGGTGAGATAGAAGATCGCACGATCACGCGGGCACGACTGATCTCAAAAGCCTTTGCGGTCATGACGGTGGAGGGGCCAAATCGTTGCCCAGGATGCGCCGGGTTTCGGCAACAATTGTCGCCTAGGAACGTTGAAGTTGAAGGCGTTTTGCCGGGCGGTGACGTTGCATTTTGTTAAGGGACGGGGCGTTTTCTCCATGTTAGGCTGCGCGGAATGGCTGACCCTAACACCACGGATACAGGCTCCGCGCTGTCGCGATCTTTTGCGCGCAAGGTTCGCCTCAGCACGCTCGCCTTGCTGTTCGAGCGGTTGTGGCCACGCCTCTGGCTGCTGATCGGAATTGCGCTGCTGTTTGCGCTGGTTTCGTTTGCGGGTGTCTGGCCGTATCTCGATCCTTTCATTCACAAGGCGCTGCTCGCCGTATTCGCGACGGCGGCGCTTGCAGCCGCGATCTACGCCGCGCGCATTCCCTGGCCGACGCGCGATGAAGCGATCCGGCGCATCGAGCGGCGTTCCGGCATTCCGCATCGCCCGGCGACCTCCTACGAGGATACGCTGTCATCGGGCACGTCGAATGCCGAGACGACGGCTCTTTGGCAGGCGCACCGCGAGCGCTTAGCGCGCGCCATCGCCCGTTTGCGGGTCGGCAATCCGCGGCCACGGACGGATCGCTTCGATCCGATTGCGTTGCGCGGGCTTGCGCTGCTCCTGTTGATCCCGGCGGCGCTGCTCGTGACGGGAAATCTCGGCGACCGGCTTGCTTCGGCGTTTCGCTTCGGCGTTGCGGGCTCCGGCGCTCCGACGCGGGTCGATGCCTGGGTCACGCCGCCGCCTTATACGGCTTTGCCGCCGGTTCTGCTGTCCGACGGCGCGCAGCAGGCGTCCGCCGCCGACGAGGAGAAGAAGCGCTTTTTCGAGGTTCCCGATCGCAGTCTGTTGACGCTTAGGGGCGTCGGCTTCGGATCGGACGGTGTTGCGCTTGAAGTTTTGAGCGACGGCTCGGCGGAAGCGGTGCGCGTCGCGCCGGAACCGCGCAAGGCGGGCGACACGTCGAGCGTTTCGGAAGTCCGCTATGAGCTTCGCAAGTCGTCGCGCATTCGGGCGCTGTCGGGAACGCGCGAGCTTGGACAGTGGACGTTTGACGTCATTGCCGACGAGTTGCCGAAAATCGTGATGTCGAAAGAAATCACCGGCACGCCGCGCGGTTCGATGCGGATGACGTACACCGCGGAAGACGATTACGGTGTTGCCAGCGCGGAAGTGAAGGTCAGGCCGTTGCCGCCGAAGGCCGGTGATCCGGCGACGTCATGGGCGCGGCCGCCGCCGCTCACCGGACCGCGACTGCCGCTCGAGCCGCCGCCGGTCTTAAGCCTCAAGATTCCGCGTCCGGGCGCGAAGAAAGTCGACGCGTCGACGCTGCTCGAAATCGGGGAGCATCCGTGGGCCGGGCAGCGGGTGCAGCTGTGGCTCGAAGCGACAGATGTCGGCGGTCAGGTCGGGCGCAGTAAGCCGATCGAAGTTGTGTTGCCGGCGCGGCGCTTCAAAAATCCGCTGGCGCGGGCGTTAATCGAACAACGCCGCAAGCTTGCGGAAGATTCGCGCAACCGGCAGAACGTCGTCAGAGCGCTCGACGCGCTGACGATGGAGCCCGAAGGCTTCATCACAGACTCGTCAGTGTATCTTGGGCTGCGCGCGATCTATCACCGGCTCGATCGCGAAATATCGCGCGAGACGTTGAAAGAATCGGTCGACGAGCTCTGGCAGATCGCGCTCAAGGTCGAGGATGGAAACCTTTCCCAGGCTGAACGGGCGCTGAAGGATGCGCAGGATCAGCTTTCCAACGCCCTGCAAAAGGGCGACGACAAGGAAATCCAGGACGCGCTGGCTGAGCTGAAAAAGCGGCTCAACGATTATCTCAACGAGATGCAGAAGAACGCGGACAAGGAAAATCCTTCGCCGGGAGACCAGCAGCAAAACGACCAGACGCAGGAGCTGGGCCAGCAAGACCTCGATCAGATGATGAAGGACCTCGAGAAGAACGCGCGGCAGGGGTCGCGCGAAGAGGCCGAGCGCATGCTGTCGGAATTGCGCGAGCTGATGGATCGTTTGCAGGCGAACAACACGCCGGAGTCGCGGGCGCAGCAGCAGCGCACGCAGCAAATGATGAAGAAGCTCAACGAGCTTGATAATCTGGCGCGGCGTCAGCAGGAGCTGATGGACGATACCTTCAAGGAGCAGCGACGCCGGGAAGGCGGACAGCAACCGGAAGGCGGTTCACAAGACGATCCCAATGGTCAAGGCACGCCCAAGGCCGGGAAAGGTCAGCAAGGTCGGACGCCGCAGGGCGGGCAAAACGGCATGGATCCCGGCCGCCAAGGCGGCGGCGAGCAGGGAGAAGGTCAGCAGGGCAGGGACGGCAATAACGCTGGACGTCAGCAGCGCGGCAAGGGCGACTTGCAGGACCGGCAGGCCCAGCTGCGCGAGCAGCTTGATCAGTTGAAAAAAGATCTGGACCAGATGGGTTCCGGCGATCCGGATAAGCTCGGCAACGCCAAGGAGTCCATGGGCAACGCCGAGGACGCCCTGAAGCAGAACGATCTCGACGAGGCCGGTAATCAGCAGGCGCAGGCTTTGCAACAGATGCGCGACAGCGCACAGCAGATGGCCGAGCAGATGCAGAAGAATGCGCAACAGCGCCTCGGGCGGGGCGGCAATTCTCCGCGTGATCCGCTCGGGCGGCCGCAGCGCGCGCAGGGGCCCGATCTCGGCACGTCCGTCAAGGTGCCGGATGCGATCGATGCGCAGCGGGCGCGCGAAATCCTCGAAGAGCTGCGCAAACGTTCCGGCGACAGCCTTCGGCCGCAAGACGAGCTCGATTATATCGACCGGCTGTTGAAGCGGTTCTGATCCTGCACGACGTCATTTGCGATCGCCGCGCCGGTTGCGCGAGTCAAAAATCAGGGTTTCGATCGCTTCGATCAGATGGTGGATTACGCGCATCATCCGTCGCCTCCATTCTCGCAAGTTTGTCGCGAGAATGGTGAGATACGGTGATGGGTTAGACAAACGGCATTGCTTTACACGATCTGTAAGTTTTTGTTACATCAGGCATGGTCCGCAAGCTGCCTCCGCTCAATGCGTTGAAGGCGTTCGAAGCCGCCGCCCGGCTTTCGAGCTTCTCGCGCGCGGCGAACGAATTGAGCGTCACGCATGCCGCCATCAGCCGGCATGTGCGCGCACTCGAAGCGGACTTTCGGACGCCGCTGTTCGAGCGCACGGGGCGAGGCGTCGATTTGACGGAAGCCGGCCGGTCCCTGGCGCAAGGACTGACGAAAGGTTTCGATCTCATCGCGGAGGCGTCGAACCAATTCGCACGGCCGTCGCGCCGCCGGCGTCGCTTGATCGTCACGGCGGATGTTTCGTTCGCGGCGTTGTGGCTGGCGCCGAGGATCGGTAAATTCACATCACTCCATCCGGGCATCGATCTTGTCGTCGATCCAAGCCACCGGCTTGTAGATTTCGGCAAGGAGGATGTCGATCTCGGCATTCGATACGGATCGGGCGAATGGGAGGGCGTCGACGCGCGCAAGCTTGTCGAGTCGCGATTGATGCTGGTTTGCAGCTCCGAATTTTTGTGTGCGCATCCGCTGTCGGCGGCAAGCGATCTTGATCCACGCTTGCTCATTCGCGAGACCGCCAAGGAGTGCTGGGATGCGTGGCTCAAGGCTGCGGGAATTTTTGAAACGGTCGATCCTTCTGGTCCGACGCTCAACGGCGATCTGGCGATTGCGGCTGCCGAAGCCAGTCAAGGTTTCGCTCTTGCCGATCAAATCCAGGCGGGTGACGCGCTCATCGCGAAACGACTTGTCGCTCCGCTCGACGTCGTCGCGTCGCGTGCGGGCTATTATCTGGCGCGGCGCGCGGGAGCAAAACAGTCGGAGGTTGTCGAGATTTTCGAGATGTGGCTGAGGCTCGAACTGAAGGCATCCGCGGCAGCACTGTCGCGAATGCGCAAGGCGGCTCGGGCGAAGACCACGGCATCTGTCTCTCGCAAACGGGCGAAATAGCGGGAGCTGCAGGGCCCGCTCGTTATTGCGTCGCCGTCTTTGGAACGAAGCGCACGAGGAAGCCGCCGATCACCTGATGGCTGACGAGCTTCGAACCGGCCCAACCGTTTGGCGGTTCCTCGCCTGTCCACCAGCGCGAGAACTGCCGCCACATATCGATCGGGAACCATGTGCCGTCGCGACCCGTCAGCGGACCCCAGTAGTCCGCCGCCGTAAATTTGTATTCGATGAAGACTGAGCCGGTGCGGAGACGGAATTCGAGACCGAACAGCGCCTGCGCGCATGGGCCTGTATATTGATATTCGTAAGTGCGTTTTTCGTCCGTCTTCAGGTGAATTTCAGAGTGCGGGAACGACATGCCCGCGCCGACGCCCGCATACGGAGAAATAATGCCGAGCGACGGCAGTCGCAGCAGGCCGTTCAGCGTCAGCATGTTATGGCCGTGCGTCCATTCCAGCTTGTTGAAATAGTCGCCGATCTTGGCGGCGGCGGGCACGGGCTTGCCGTCGAGAGTTCCGTCGAATGTGCGCTCGCCGTCTTTCGGCGCGTAGACCTTGGAGTGGGTGAAGTCGAGCATTGTGCCAATGCGTCCGCCCTCGAACCAGCGTTGAAAGCGAACGCCGTAGTAGAGCGGGTTTTCAAACGGGTTCGTGTACCAAGGAATGTCCTTGATCGTCAGATCGCTGACGCCGGTCTTCTTGAGATGGAAGTCGCTCGGATAATGATAAGGCGCGCCGAGGTAGGCGCCGAAATCGGATTCGCGGCCGGGGTTGTGCGCCGTCGAGACGGGCGCGCTTGCCGAGGTGGATGGCGCAGCGTCGCGATCGTCAGGAAGCGCGGCGGCGGCGGCGAGCAATCCCATCGTCGCGACGGTGGCCGCGATCTGGATCGTTCTTGGGATGCTTGGAAAGATGCCGTTTTGATCCGGCCACAATGGCGCCAGCAAAGTCTCGCGCATCAGCATAGTGTCCCTCCCCGGATGCGGTCGCCGACTTGCGGCTTTGAATGTCTGGCCATTCCCTTGTGGCCGGCCTCTTGGCAGAAATGGCTTTACGCGCCTCCGCCTCCGGCTTGCAAGCCGTCGAGCATCCGGTTCACTGCGGCAATCTGCGGCGCGTCGCGCGTCAAATACTGCGGTCCGGTATAACCCCACCAATCCCAGCATCCCTGCGGGTTGATCGGTGACGCAGCGACCTGCGGGAAAAGCACGATCAGACGGTTTGTGTCGGCCCAACGCGCGAAGCCGGACTCGGTGATGAAGGCGTTGCCGACCGTTTCGCGATTTTGCGCGCATCCGTGAAAAGCGACATGAACGCGACAGCCGGTTTTTTCGCGGCAGGCCTTCGGGACGTAGACGACGCCCGTTTCGGCGAGGCCGCTGCCGCTCATGTCGTTGGCGGCGAACGGGCGCTGATCGAAGTCGACGAAATCCCCTGTTGCAGTTTCGGCGCGGGGCTGCAACGCGCCGTACATGTGCGTCAGTAGCGCGCCGGCCTGGTCGTAGTCGCAGTCGACGACATAGGGCTTGGCTGACACTGCGCAGGCGTTGCCTTCATTGTCGGTCACGAAGGCGTGGCCAGCGGGATAATTGGAGACGAGTTCGATGTTCGCCACCGGAACGCCGAGCTTGGCGTAGAATTCGGCGGCATGCCTGACGATCGACGAAACGACGGTGTGGTCCGACGTGCCGGTGAAAAGATAGACGCGGTCGCGTGTGACATCGGCGATCGGGTCGATCTCTCCTTTGGCCGCGCGCGCCTCGGCTTTCGTGGCGAGTTCGGAGGGATCGGCGACGCCCCAGATTTCGAGCAGATCGAGCATGCAGCCGTTGACGGCTTTGCTGAGATTGAGGAACGCCGTTCCCGTGCCCGGGAGCGTATTTGCGAAAATGCTCTCGGAGCAGCCATAGGGGCCGCCTGCGATAATGGCGGCGCCGACAACACGCTTCGCGTGCGCCATCTGGAATTGCCCCGCCATGTAAGCGCCGGATGAGATGCCCGAAACCGTCGTTTCATTGACGTTGGCGCCGAGTGCGGGAAGCGCAGCTGTTCGCTCATGCGGAGCTTCACGGCAGCCTGCTACCGTCAGCATCATCGCAAGGAATAAAAGATTCCTTGCAGCAACTCGCATCGCGTGGGTCATCGAATGACAGGTATCCAGACGAAAAGAAACGAGAGCGAAGCTAGCGCGCCGGATGCGTTGCCGCTACGCCTTGCGAGCCGCTATCTTAATCTGATCGACACGCGATCGGTGCGGCCTTTCGCATCGATGACCGTCAGCTTGGTGAAGCCTGCCGTTCCCGGCTGCCATGTCACCTCGCGCGAATGAGCATCCGACTGGATCGGTGTGCCGTCGATGAGCCACGTCAAAGGCAGCGCGCCTCCGTCGGCCTTGAGGATCAGCGGATCGCCGCCGAGATCGACGCCTTCGATTTCCGATTGATCGGGCGGGAATGAAATCAGCACAGGCGGTTCGAGAAAGCGGCCGGTCGCGGGATCATCGCCCGGATCACGCCAGCGCTTGAGCGGCGCGGGAAGATCGGCGTTCGTGCCTTTAAGAGCATTGGCGGGCATCGCCTGCAACGGCGCGCGCTTCTCGGAGATGCGCGCGAAGGCGTCGAAGAGAATCGGCGCGGCAGCAGTGCGTCCGAGGATTCCCGGCACGCTTGAATTGTCAGGCTTTCCGACCCAGGCCGCTACAACATATTTGCCGTCGTAGCCGATGGCCCAGGCGTCGCGATAGCCATAGGAGGTGCCGGTCTTGTAGGCGAAGCGTCCGCCCTTGGCGTTCGGCGGCGGCGGCGCATTCTTCAGCACGTCTGTGACATACCAGGCGGCGAGCGGCGACATCAGCCGATGCGCGTTGACGAGCGGCTTGACGCGTGTCGCAGCGAAGGCGCGGGCGCGTTCGTCGAGGCGATGAACGAGCGCGATGCTGTCGCCGCCGCGCGCGAGGCTGGCGTAAAGCTGCGTCATCTCTTCGAGCGTCAGGCCGGTGCCGCCGAGGGCCATCGCGAGCGTCGGTTCGGATTTATCAGGAAAGCGGGCGTCGACGCCCGCCCGGCGAAAGCGGCCTACGAGCTTTCCGGGTCCGACGCGAGCGAGCACGCGCACGGCCGGAATATTCAACGATTGTTCGAGGGCTTCGCGGATCGAGACGGTGCCGTGAAAATTCTCGTCGAAATTTTTTGGTGCGTAGGTTCCGAAGCGTGTCGCACGGTCGTCGATCAGCGTTTCGGGATGCGCGAGGCCGGCTTCGAATGCGAGGCCGTAGATGAAGGGCTTCAGCGTCGAGCCGGGTGAGCGGACGGCGGTCGCCATATCGACGGCGCCCTGGCGTCCGACGTCCATGTATCCGGCCGATCCGACTTCGGCGATGATTTCGCCCGTCTGGTGATCCGCGACGACGATGGCCGACGAAACTTTTTCGCCGATGAGCCGCGCCTGCTCGGCCGCGAGTTTTTCGAGGCTTGCTTGCAGCGTCCGGTCGAGCGTCAGTTTTATCAGCGGTTCTTTCGGATGGGCCGCGACCTGCGTTTCCGTCAGGTGAGGCGCGAACATCGGGAAGGCATAGCGCGCTTTCACGACGCGTTCGGTTTTGGCTCGCGCGGCGTCGGCTGCGGTGATGACGTGCGCTGTGACGGCGCGGTCAAGGACGCGATTGCGGGCGCGTTGCGCGGCTTCGGGATTGCGATCGAGACGGCGCTGCTCGGGGGATTGCGGGAGCGCGACGAGCAACGCGGCTTCGCCGAGCGACAGCCTGCGCGGCTCCTTGCCGAAATAGGCCAGCGACGCAGCGCGCACGCCTTCGAGATTGCCGCCGAACGGCGCGAGGCGGAGGTAAAGCTTCAGGATTTCGGTTTTCGAGAGCTTGCGCTCGAGATTGATCGCGCGCGCCATCTGGCGCAGCTTGCCACTTGCGGTGCGCTCGTGCTTGCCGTCCAGCAAGCGCGCGACCTGCATCGTCAGCGTCGAGCCGCCCGAGACGAGACCGCCATGGCGAAGCAATTGTCCGACGGCGCGCAGCACGGCTTTCGGATCGACGCCGTGATGGCTGTAGAAGCGCTTGTCCTCGAATGCGAACAGCATCTTGAGATAGTGCGGATCGACGTCCTTGGGATCGATCGGCAGGCGCCAGTTGCCCGCGGTCGTCGTAAAGGCGCGGAGCAGGCGGTCGTCGCGATCGACAACAATGACGGACGTTGCCTTCGCTTCTTCGAGCAGGAGTGGCCCCGCGTCGGCAAAGGCTTTTTGGTAGAGGCCGTAGGCGGCGCCGGCGCTTGCCAACATCATCAGTGATGCTGCGATTGTAACGCGCCGCCACGGGATCGATTTAGAGAGTGCATTAGACGAAGCATGAGATGCGTTGCTTCCCCACACCCCTAACCCCTCCCCGCGTTGGGGGAGGGGAATTAAGGAGGATGCATCCGCATTCACTTCCCCGCGTTGGAAGAGGGGAATAGCGGAAGGTCCTCCCGCACTTCCGTTTCCACGAAGGGAAAGAAGTGGGGACGCGCTCGTCTTCTCTCTGCGACCCAGAGAAGCTAGCCGTTTCGCGAAAGTTCGCAGCGTTGCCACGCAGCTTACTCCTTCGCGGAGACGGTCAGCGTACCGGCGGCGGTGCGGGCGTAGCGCTCGGGGCGATACATGTCCTCAACCGTCGCCGCAGGATGGACGAACGTCCCTGGGCTGACGGCGCGGACGATGTAGGCGAGCGTTGCCGACACGGGGGGCGCTTTCTTCTGTGCCGTGCCGTCCGGTGTCGCGATGGCACTGTCGTCCGGCGTTTCAGGCGCGTCGCCTTCGACCGAGCCGTTCTCTTCGGTTGTCGTACGGACGTTGGCGAAGTTGAACGCCGCGACGAAGCGATCGTCACGGAATTCAGTGTGCTCGGGCGTCGCGGTCGATTTCAGCCAGCTCAGGCCCGCGATCGAACCGCTTTCGACGAGATGCGGATTTTCGATCTCGAAGCCTGCGGGAAGACGATCGACGACCATGACGCGGCCGCTTTCGTCTTCCGACGTGACCTTGACGGCGATGACGAAGCGGTCGTTCTGCTTCACATCCGCTTTGCCGCCCTTGAGGCTCTCGAGATCGACCGGTTTGCCCTCGAGCGTGTAGGCTTGGCGTTCGATCGCAAAGCCTTTCGATGCGGGCGGTTCGGGAGTCAGAGCGGCTCCGATGACGGAAATGACGGCATCGACCGCGGCATCGCCGTCGTTGGTGATCGTCAGTGTGCCGTTCTTCAGCTCCGCGGGGGTCAGAGCGCGCAGCACCGGACCGGATGCCGGCTTGCCATCGATCGACAAGCTCGCAGCCTTCACCTCGTCGTTCAAGGCTTTGGCTGCGAGCAGCATCCACGCCTGTTCCTGCGTCGACGTGTAGGTGCGCGTCTCGTAGGCCTTGGCGATGACGTTCGCGAGTTTCGGCTGTTCTGCTTTCGCGACACCGGTCTCGGCGGCGAGGGCCACCAAAGCCGCGCCATCACGCAAGGTCGAGCCGTAGTCGCTGCGATAGCCGAAGTCCGGTGTGACGTCCGGCATCATCGCGAGCGCCGCAGCGAACGCGCGTTCGGCGCGCTCTTTATCGCCCATCATCGCAAGCGCGGCGCCGACCTGTGCTTTTGCGAGCGGCGTTGAGAAGCGGTCGATGCGCGTGTCGGCGTAGTAGCGGAGATCGCCGATCGGCGCGCGCCCGTTGCGGGCGAGAACGTAGAGCGCATAGGCCCTATCCTCGCCGCCCTTTTCGAAGTCCGACGCATAAGCAATGAAGTTCTGAAGCCGGTCGAGCGCGCGATTGAAGCCTTCGCGCGGCATGTCGTAGTTGGCTTCCTTGGCGCGGGTCAGGAAGTCGGTGACGTAGGCCGTCAGCCAGAGATCGGTGTTGGAGGGGCCCCAGACACCGAATGCGCCTGTCGAATCCTGCATCTCGAACACGCGCGCCACGGCGGTCTGCACGCGTTCCTTCAGCGCCTTGTCTTCCGCAATGCCGACTTGCGCCGCGAGTGCGTTGGCGACGACGAGCGGCATGGCTCGGGACACGGTTTGCTCGGCGCAGCCGTACGGATAACGGTCGAGCTGGGTCAGCAGCGTCGGCACATCGAAACGTGCGGCCGGGCCGACCGACAGATTGATGCGCGTGCGCGACGGGATCAGGTCATAGACGACATCGGAACTCACGCTCAACTTGCCGCCCGGCTTCAGTGACGAGATGGTCGTGCGCTTGATGTCGCCTGCGGGCGGCAGAACTTCGAACGTCATTTCGCGTTTGACGGCGATGTCGTTCGGGCCGGTAATGACGGCCTTGAGCGTCAGGCGGCCGAGGTCCTCGGGCTTAAAGGCGATGCGCTGCATCCGGCGCTCGCCGGTCTTGAGATCGACCGACTTGTCGGTGATCGACGTCAAAGTTTCGTGGCTGTCGTCGCCGTGTTTTTTCGATAGCGTGAGCTTGTAGGGTGCGGCGGGGCCGTCGACGTTGTGCAGGTCGAAGCCGAGCTTTACCTCATCACCGAGAGTCATGAAGCGTGGCACCGCGACAGTTAGTGCCACAGGATCGCGCACGATCAGATCGCCGGAGCCGTGGCCGACCTTATCGTTGCTCCACGCCACCGCCATCACGCGGACGGTGCCGTTGAAGTCGGGCAGCTCGAAGCTCACGCTCGCGGTGCCGTCTTCCTGCACGCGGACGATGCCGGAATACAGCGAAACGACGGTTTCGACGGTCGGATTGCCCTGCATCGCGGGGCCGCCCGCGTCGCCGCCCGAGCGGAGCTTGCCGCGATCGGCGCGCATGCCATCGATCAGGCGACCGTAGAAGTCGCGGATTTCAAATGACAGTTTCTGCTGCTGATTGAACCATTTCTCCGGCGCAGGCGTCTCGTAGCGCGTCAGATTTAGGATGCCGAGATCGACGGCGGCGACGGCGACGCGCGCGTCTTCTCCGGGAGCAAGCCCCTCGATTTTCAGCGGCACATCGATCTTGCTGCCCGACTTGACCTTTTCCGGCAGCGTCACGGCAACCTTGAGTTCGCGTGCGCTTTGATCGACGGGAAGCCACTTGATGCCGATGGCGCGGCTCGGCATGCGCTTTTCGGTTTCGTCCATCGGACGATAGAGGAGGGCGGTGACGTAGGCACCTGGACCCCAGGTGTCGGAGACGGGCACGTCCACTTCGCCACCGCCTTTGTCGATATCGACTTCCTTCAGCATGTGAAGGCCCGTGCCGAGAACCGTAATGAGGGCTTTGCCGCCGAGCTTGGTTGCGATGCGGAGCTTGGCTGTGTCGCCGGATTTGTAGCTGTCCTTGTCGAGCGCGACGTCGAGCTGCTCGGGGCTGTCGACGGTGTCGCCGGACGTGTACCAGCCGGCGTTGAAGACGATGCTCGAGGCCGGTCCGTTCGGATCGTTGGATGCAACGTCGAGACGATAGCGGCCCCAGCCGATGGCTTGCGAGATGCGCGCCGGTTTGTCGGCTGCGATCGACAGCGGGCCGCTGCCGATCTTGCGCTTCACCGTGACCGCTTCGTAGGTCCATGATCCGTCGCGGCGATACCACTGCCAGTTCGTGTCGAGCCGGGTCAGCGTCCACGTCAGATTGTCTGCGGCTTCGGCTTTATTGTTGGCGTCGAGGAGCACGATGTCGAAGCCCGCGCTCTGGTCTTCCGGCGCCGTGAAGTTTTCGAACAGCGGTTTGATACCGATGCGTTCGATTTTCAAATCGACGGGAAGCGTCAGGTTGCGTTCGATGGTGCGTCCGCCCGCCTCGCGAAGCTTGACGCTGATCGCGGCTTCGAGCGGCTTCGGCGTGCGCGGCAGTTGCGGGAGCGTGACAGCGATCGCGGCTTTGCCGTCGTTGTCCATCGCGAGGTTCGACGGCAGCGGTTGGCGCACCGGATTTACGGACTCGTCCGCCTGACCGAAGACGTAACCGGCGTGCCCAGAAACGTCCTTATTCGAGGTTTTGACGACGATCTCGCCTTCAAGTCCGAGGCCTGCGGCCGGCGGCCCGTAGAGATAATGGCCGTCGGCGTTGATCGTCTGGTTTTCGTCCGGCGTTAGCGCGGGGACATTGGCCGAAAGTTTCATGTCCAGGCGTTCCGGCACGAAGTCTTCGACGAGGAACGCGCGTTCGGCGATGGCTGGTGCTTTCGGATCGGTATGCAGCCAAAGCCGCCAGGTGCCGGTCATCGCGGTTTTGGCGAGTTCGAGCGTGAAGTCGCGGCCGCCGAGGCCTTGATTGTTCATCACCGTTCGCGACTGCTCGACGCCGTCAGGACGGGTGACGATCAGGGTTGTCGGAACGGCCGATGCCTTGCCGAACTGATCGCGCACCAGCGCCGTGATGTTGACCTCTTCACCGCCGCGATAGACGCCGCGCTCCGTGTACATGAAGGCGTCGACGGGACCGGCTGGATCGCGCCCCTTGACGCCGCGATCGGAGAGATCGAACGCGTTCAGCGTCAGGTCGAGGAAAGCGTATTCGCCAATGCCCTGCGTGGCGACGAGGATGGCGGGCGCCGCGCCGCCTTCGCCTTTCGTCAGGGCGGCGTCGAATTTTGCGTGTCCGTTCTCATCCGTCGTTGCCGTCGCCAGAACTTCGTTATTGCGCGCGACGAGCTTGACCTGGCTTCCAAGAATGGACGTCGCGTCGCCCAGCGAACGCACGAAGGCGTGGATGCCGTCGGTGCCGGTGAACGCGGTCAGGCCGAGATCGGAAACGATGAACCATTGCGTCGCGCGTTCGTAGCTGTCGTTCTTCGTCTTTTCCGAGGGCGTTGCGACCATCACATAGACGCCCGGCTCAAGACGGCCGGTTGCATCGGTGACGGGAACGGCGGTCGTCACCTCCTCATTCAGCTTGGAGGTGATGTCCATCGTGCCGGTATAGACCTTGATGCCGGTCCGATCGCGGATGTTGTCGACGTCATAGCTCGAAAGCTGGCGCTGCGTATCGCCGGACTGCAACGTTGCGGCGAGCGCGCGGTCGCCCAATCGGAAGACCTCAACATTGATCTTATTGGTGTTGGTCGTGACGACCGGAATGCCCTGCTGGCCGCGTGCGGGAAGAACGTAGGCCTTGCCGCCAAAGCGGACGAAGGGCGAGCGGTCCGGAACGTAGACGGCGATGTCGGAGGCCTTGAGCAGGTTTTCGCCGACGTTCGAGGGGAGTCCGGCGCGAATTTGCACGACGTAGCGTTCGCCATGCTTCAGGCCCTCGACGCACAGCTGGCGTGCGTCCTGGACGAGATTTTGCGGGTCTTTGCCGTTGATCGAAATAAATTTCGCGACGTCCGTTTGCGTGCGGCTGAGCTCTTCGGAAAATTCGAGGCAAAGGCGCGGCGGGGTCGCTTCGTTATCCGTCTTGTAGTCGGTCATGCGGAAACCGTACTGGCCGCGCAGCTTGTCGTAGGCTTCGCGCGTCGTCTGATCGTCCGCCAGATCGAGGCTGAATTTCATCGCGTCGATCGCAGGCCGCCAATAGGAGCGGCGCTCGAGCGTCTCGCCTAGAACGTAAAGCGCGTGCGCCTTGTCGGCTGTCGCACTGGCGAGCTGATAGCCGCGATAGGCAGCACCGGAGGCATAAATCGGAAGGTCGTAGCGTTCGCTGCCGGAGTTCGGATCGGGTTTGATGGCGATCAGGGATTCGGCGAGCCGTGTCCAGGTTGCCCAGTCCTTGTCGTTGGCGACGACGGCTGCGGCGAGGCTGCGTGAGGCGGCGCGGGGATCGGAAGCGAAGACCTTGTCGGCGTCGGCTTTCAGGACGGCCGCAGGTTTGCCGTCCGGCTTCCAGTTCGTCTTGAGGAACGTTTCATAGCGCTTCGCGTCGGCGGCGACGCCTTGGTGCAAAAAGACCTTGTCGGCGGCGAGTGCGCCGGTGACCGTCGCCAGCAGCAGCGTGGAGACGAGTGCGAGGCGCGCGAAGAAAAACATGGGATGCCATCCTGTAAAGCGTGAGGGTGCGCGGGGACACCTGAGCTTAGCCCGGGGGAAGTATCGTTCCAGAGTGAGGAAGCCGAAAGCCCAACAAGAGCCAACGGCCGAAGCGCGGCGGTAATTTGCCAAATACCGATGCTTGCGCGTTCTTGCGGCTTTTTTTCTGGCGGGCGCTTGGCTCGTCCGGAAATTTTATCAGACGCGTGACGAACGGGGATGACACGACGCAAAAATACTTGCAGCCCGCGACAAGGTTAATCCCGTCGCGGGCCAGCCAAGTCCGGATTGTTCTGAATGCCGCTTAGGAGGCAGCTACTGCCGGTGCGACCAGGGAAGGTCTGGGTTATTTCCAGCCGCAATGATTTCGGGCGAGAGACCGGCGCCCTTCAGCGGCAGCAGCGGCTTGGCGCGCGACCAGAGCTTCTCGAAGGAAACGGCGGCGCACTTGCGCACGACAGGGTCGGCCTTGTGATAAAGTTCGAAAGCGTCTCGCTTATTCGGGTCGCGGCGCATGCAGTCGCCGATCCAGACATGCGTGCGTCCGACGACGAGCTGCTCGTGCGATGCGCCAAAGCGCGGATCGTTGAGAAGGCGGAATTCAATGCTTGTGATGTCGCGAAGCGACGGCAGCGTTGCGTCCTCGACGCGCGTGTCGGCGACGATCACCCGGATATCCAGTGGAAGCAGCGGAACTTCAGCGAGCGCCGCGCTGAGCGCGCGTGCCGTCGGGCTATCGACGCTGCGGACCATCATCGTGACCGAACCGTTGCCGCCCGGGCCTTCTGCAAGAGCCGTGAGGCTTTCGGCGATAAAGTCCTTGAGCCGCGTTTCCTTATCCGTTCGAGACACCGTCATGAGCCGCGAAGGTGAAGAAATGCGCATGTGAAAGTCCTATCGTCAGCCCAAACTGTTCGCCGGGGAAGCAGCACCCTGGCTTGCCTCGGCTGCCCCATTAAGCCGAGAAGAACGTTAAACAAGCGTTGCGGGGCGGTTCGATTTATGGCGAAGGGCCTTATCTCTTTTTCTGTCCAAGTATTTTTCATTCCGCCGCCGGCGGTGCGATGCGCCTGAACAGGGCTTCGTCGGAAGCCGAAAGCGGCTCCTGATCAGCAGGCGGTTGATCTTGCTCCCAAAAAAGTTGGTCGTCAGTTGCCGATGCCATGACTTCGAGCTGGGCGATATCGTCCCGGGCCTCGGTCCGGTATGCGGCCGATTTCGTGAGCGCGTCCCGCAGCGACGACGGAATGACGGCCTCGCTGACCGGCACCGTGAACGTCGCGGTTTCCCGCTGCAGCGTGACGCTCGCCACCGGCTCGGCGAGCGCGGCGCTCGGGCGCTCGTTGTCCGTTCGGTTGCGGAATTCGAAGCGGGGAATGGGAATGACGGTCGCGGGTTGCACGTCAGCAGGCGGCGCTGCGGTCGTGTTGCTGTTTGCGGCCCTCACGGAAATTTCGGTTTCGCGAAGCGGCGGCTGCGACGGCTTGCGTATGCGCGCCGCGTGCGGTGCGGAGAAAAAGGGCGGTTCGGCGCCCGAGTTGGAACTCGCGTTGGAGTTCGGGCGATACGCCGTCGCGTAGGGGCCGAAGCGTTTCTCATGTGCCGGATCGACTGACGTATCAGTCATTGTCGGCGCGGACCTCGTCACAGTGTCGAAAGGCAGCGTCGGCTCCGTGGGCTCGTTTGCCGGTTTCAAGGCTCCGATGTCGAGCGACGGCGGCGTCGTGCGCGGCTCGTCGGCGGCGTCGGTTTCAACGTCAGCGTATTCAGCCCGTCGGGCTTCGGCGCGCTTGGCGGCGCCCATGACGGCGCCCAGAATGATGTCCGACCAGGCGCCGTTCGCGAACTTATAGACGCGGAACGATTCGGAGCCGGCGAACTTCGAGCCTTGACGCATGAGCCGCCTTTGGATGCTGCCAGTCGTGGGCAGAAGCGTGCGCTTGAAGATTTTCTCGCGCTCGAAGCTCGCGAACAGGTTGGCGAGAAGCTGGGCTTCGACGCGGAGGTTTTCACGTTCCGCGGGGCTCAGGCGCGGCGGTGCATCGAGCGGTACAGCGACGTAATAGTCGCCGTTCATATCGAAGACGACATGACGGAACAGCTCGAAATTCTCGCGGATCTGCTTGTCGCGATGGATGTCATTGAAGCGCGACAGGATTTCGATGACCGGCCCGCGCTCGGCGGCTTTCATTTTCGGGACCAGTCCATCGAGGCGGCTGCCGGGACGCTGCCCCATCGATACGAGAAACAAGCAGAGATCGACGAACAGCGCAACGGCGAGCGGAACGTAGTCGCGTTTCGAGAGGCCCGAGGCTTCATCGGAGCGGAGGGCTCGAAGCGAGGCTTCGGACGGGTTCTCGACCGACTGGATCGCTTTTTTCTGCAACTCGCGGAGTTCGTCGGCCGACGGCGGCATCTTGAACGCCAAAAGACCGTAGAACGATGCGGTCAGGCGTCGGAATGCTTCGATCGTCGCTTCGGAGCCTTCGACGGCCGCGATTTCCGGTTTCTGCAATTCAGGAAGCTGGTCGATGGCTTTGACGACGCCGTGCAATGCCATTTGCAATTGCGGGTCGGGGCAGGAGACGGCCGCCTTGCCGTCGCCGAAGGTCGTGCGGTCGGAGCGGTCGGCGAGATCGCTGCGAATTTGCCGAAGCTGCGGATCGGTGCGGAAAGCGTTGAATCCCGTCACCGTCAGGTCGAGTTTGCGGCCGAGGGCGCGCATGAATTCGTTGCGCGTGCCGGTCTTGGCGTCGAAGGTCGATGCATCGGCGGAGACAACCTTGGCCAGATCGCCGTTCAAGGCCTGCATGTCGGCATTCACCGCACCGACGCGGCCCTTCACGAATTCGGACGCGAAGGAAAAGCGCTGCGCGTCGTCCTCGCGCATCTTGCGTCGCGGACCATCACCGGGACGCGAATTCGGGCATGAGGTGCCCTTGGTTCGTTCAAGTTCGGCTTTGTCGGTTGAAACCTGAGTTAATTGCGTGAGCGTCGCCTGCAATTGCGTGAGACGCGTCGATGCGCCATGCAGCGAATTCTGAACCTGCGAGACGGCGCTTTCGGCCGATCGCGATGCTTCCCCTCGGCTTTCGAGCACCTTCCAGTAGAAGCCGAACCCGAAGCCGATGGAAATCAGCGACAGGAAAACGTAGCCGCTCGCATAGAACAGTTTGGTCGTCAAAGGTTGCGGCCGGAACAACTGGTCGAGGAGCCAGATGATCATCGTCATCAGCATCGCGACCGAGAAAGCGACGATGATGCGGTGTATCAGCGGCAGGTCGCCCATGTTGGCTTCGATCAGCTCGAGCATGCCGACGTAGGTTGCGACCCAGGAGAGCGCGCCCAAGCCGAAAATCAAGATCATGCGCTTCCAGTCGCGCGGCGGCTTCGACGACGCGTCGGTGTCGTCGTCCACCGCATCGCGCAGCGGAAACGATCCACGCCGTTGATCTCGTGTTTGCAATCTCATTGCCGCCAACCCGCATTTGGTGCCGGCAGCACACTCAGTCGCCAGAACGCGTTTTTGATGTCGCAACTGCGGCTGACGGGTGTCGAAGTGCTGACGGATTTGTTTCCGTCATCCTTGGTCAACCGACCGCGCGAGTGCATTCAATTCGACGTCAGCGTGCGGAGCTGCTCGTCGGAAGGCGAGCGTTCGAATTTTTTGTTGGTCGCGAGTTTTGCGGCCGTCAGTGGAGGCGCTGCCTTTGAAATGCGCGGCGCGGAATTGATTCGTGGCGCAGGTAGAAGATCGCGGCGCGGATTCGCCTTGGCGTGATCGGCAAGATCGCCGAGCAGCACTTCAAGCAGCGGCGCGGCAACCTGGGCCGCGTGCAGATCGTGCGCCCAAGGCTGAGACGCCGTTCCCGTGCCCACGAGCACGACGTAGGAATAGGCGGCGCCGTTCGCGAATTGCAGGCCGCCCGATGCCCAGGCGTCGACCGTCGCGTTCGGATCGAGCGTGACGGAGGTTCCGGTCTTGGCAAAATGCAGGCGCAGGTCGCCGCGCCGCCGCGCGCACCATTTGGCGATGCTTTTCAACGTGCCGTAGGATTTGCCGCCCGTCTCGTAGCAGAGCGGGGCTTCCAGCAACGTCCGGATCAATCCCGTTCCGCGCGGCCGGATCAACGACTTCGGGATGACTGCGGGGCGTGCTTCGGCGGCGATGCCGCCGCCGTTCTGGCCTTTCTGCGTGTAGTCGTAAGTTTTGATCATCGTTGGCGGGCGCATCGGACGATCGCTACGGCCGATCAAGGAAGCGAGGACGACGCTCGACATGAAATGCACGCGGCGCGGGGCACCGGCAATCTGTCCGAGCACGACGGCGGTCGACGGCGGCGTGCCGCCTGTTTCGGCAGCAGGCGGCATCGTAAAGCCGAATCCGTCGATCAGCCGCTTGATCGGTGCTTGCCCGAGCGCGGCGCCGCGACTGATCAGCGGGGCGTTGAGCGAGCAGGCGAAGGCAACGACGGCCTTGCGGTTCTGCTGACTTGTGCCTCGGGCGCAGGTGTCGAGGCCCTGTGCCGGTGCCGCCGGGTCGGAATAGGGGCTTTCACCGGTATCGCGGCCCTGATTTGCGAGTGCGATGGCGAGCAGCATCTTGCCGGTCGAGGCAACCTGGCGGCTTTCGGAACTCGGGTCATAGACGCCGTCTGATGAGCGGCGTGCGGGTAGCGAACCGAAGTAAGCGGCGGTTTCGCCGGACTCGTAATAGCGCACGATGCGGCCCTCGGCGTCGGCGGCGACGACGATGATATTCGGGAGCGCCTTGTCGGCAGTGACCTTCGTGGGATCGAGCGTGAACGCGGCGTTGATGCGCGACGCCCATTCCGTGTTGAGAGCCGTAAGCCTGGCGTCGATTTTTTCGCGGAACGCGAGGTTCTCGCCGATGTCGAAGGTCGTCGTGACGCCGCGCACGTAATCGCGCCAGCCGAAGCCATAGCTCTGCTTCATCTCTTCGCGGATGCCGAAGCGTGCTGCGGGGAGCAGCAGGTTGGCGCGGATCATCGGATTGGCTTCGGCGCGTTTCACCTGATCGGGCACGAAGCGTTCGAGCGCCGCCTCGAGCTTTGGTTTTACTTTCGGATCGGGCGGGCCGCCCGCGAGCGCCATCAGCTCGAAGACGACTTTTCTCTGCTCGGCTTCATCGGTGATGAGCTTTTCGGCGCAGGTGCGGGCGCGGACTTCGGTGATGTAGCGCCAGCGGTCGAGGCGGACGGCATTCAGGCGGTCGTTGCCTTCGAGCAGAATGATCGGCTTGTTGACGGCAGACGCCAGGACGAACTGCTCGGCGGTTGAGAGGTCCTTGGCCTCCTTGCCGAACACGACCTGGCTCGTGACTTCTACTCCGTGCAGCGGCTGGCCGCCGGTTCGTTGCGCCAGCCAGATGTGGTTCGCGGCCCACTGTTTCAGCAGCGTATCGTCGCCGCCGCGCGTCAGTTCGCGGTAGATGACGGGCGCGAGCCACCATTCGCCGAGCTTGCGGCGGAGTTTCGTGATGCCGCCCTCGCCGGCGTGGGGCGGCGTCTTGTAGATGACGCGCGCGAACTGCATCGGCAGCGTCGAGCCGCCCACGCCAAGGGTCGGACGCCGCGCCGCAATCGAATGCGTGATCGTGGTGATCGGGATCTTCAAAACACCCGCGAGATCGATGCCGAACGGATTGAGCACGCCGCCTATATAGCGGTCCTCGTGATAGGACAGGCATCGCCAGTACTGCTCGGGCACGTCGCGGACGGGAATAGATTTGTGATCGGGGCTGGCGACGTAATTGCCGAGCTCGATATCGCTGTCGGTGTAGTTGACGTCGCGCAGGCTATCGAGGCGCGGGTCGAAGGTGCCGACAAAGTTGCCTTTGGGATCGTAGATGGCGGTCGCGAGCCAGCGTTCGGCGTCGTAGCCAAGCTTTTCGTGCATCGTGAGGTCGCCGACATAGCCTCGGATCGGGGCGGCGACGTAAACGAGCACGAGCGCGAAAAGGATATAGAGCGTCGCGGCCGTGAATACGTGGCGGATAGGTCCGAGCTTCGGATTGAAGGCGACGGCCGACATCAGGCGGCGCGCGATCTGGCGCGGAAGCCTCAGACAAATTTCGCTGAGCGCCGTGAGAAGGCGAAGGATGGGTAGCATTGCCGCAAGCCGCCATTCTCGCCGCGACGAACGCGGCTGTCGTATGGCCTGCATAATTGGAGTTTAAGGCGCCAACTCAACGGGCTCGCGGCGGCATTCACGCCAACTGATGGCATTTGTGCGGCCGAGGCCTACAAGGCTCCACGCAGCCATTGCAGACACTCGTCGCATCGGAGCGCGAGCGCCGACAAGCTTCTGGGCCTAGAAATTGCTGACGAGAATGAAAAGACCGACGCCGATTGCTGGACCGACTAGAGTCGCAACGACCATCATGACGAAATGCTTCGCCACCATGACACTTACCCCGCACTGAACTCGAAAGGTTCACTCCCAACTGCCTCGGCCATCTGTGAAGACCGCATCCGACCGGTTTGCCCCCTGGTCATCGCGTTCTTTTTTCGCCGAGAGAGGGCCGCCCCTAACTGCGCGGCTGACCACATTCCCACTTTGTCAGCCGTCCCCATAATATCGCGACGAATGGGGAGTGGACAGACCCTCTCCTTATTTTGCGGCTACGATCCCGCGCGTCCGGCTCGCAAATAAAATGGCTCGCCATTTCCGGGATTTGCGTTTGAAGCATTCTTCAGGTCGGCAAAAATATATTTTATTTTCAAAGTGTTGCTTTGAGACGGTCGGATTGCGCCTGCACGCAAGGGAGCAACTATAGGCAGCGCAATATCACGGAGTATTTCGGGTATTGAAATGCGAATTGAATAGCTATTCGACGCTTCAATTCCAGTTTACATAAATTAACGAAGGTCAAAAAGCCGGAGTTGGCGCTCGTCGATTCCGCGCGTTTCGGCGGCCAGCTGCTCGATGCGATCGAACGGCACCTGCTCGGCGGCAATCAGCGAGCGTTGCGCCTTCATCGGCCTTACCAAACCTTCCTGGACGAGATGGAATTCGCCGACGGTCTGGCCGGGAAGCGCCGTTGCCGGATCGAGGCCCGACTCCGACTGGAAGGCCGCCTTGAGCTTACGGAGCGCGGTATCCTCGCGCACGCGGCCGATGAACCAGCTCGTGATCTGGTCGCGGCTCTTGTAGTCGAGGTCGCCCGGTGACTGCGTCGCGAGCATCATGCCGAGACCGGCGGAGCGGGCGCGTTTCAAGAGGCTCTGGAGCGGTTCGGCGGTCGCGGGCTTGGAGTTCGCCGGAATGTAAAGGTCGGCTTCGTCGAACATGACGACGGCCTGCAACTCGTCGTTCGGGTTGCGCTGGCAGAAGCGCAGGGCTTCCGAAAGGAACTGCGAGACCCAGAACAGGATGTTTTCGTTGTCGCCGAGGAAGCCGGTGTAGATGACCGACAGGCGCGTGCGGTTCGGGCGCTGGTAGCGTCCGAGGCCGAGCAGGCTTTCCATGCGCAGGCTTTCGCCACCGCCTTCGAACAGCGCGGCGTTGCGCAGGCGGAGCGAGTCAAGTTGGGCGACGAGATCGCGGCGGAGCTTGCCTGACGGGTCCATCCGCTGCGTCTGATCGGTCAGCTCGGGGTGTTCGTCTTCGAGAAGCCGGATCAAGTCGGCGAGTGTGACCTCGCTCGTCGACAGCGAACCCAGGACGCGCAAGGCCACAGCCAGAACACCCGACTGCTTCTGATGCGTCGCGGAGTTCTTCAGATGCAGCATTTCGCCGAGTGCGGCGGCTGACAAGTTCGCCAGCAACTGCTGCTCGTGCTCGGGCAGCTCGTTGATGCCGTTGGGCAGGAGCGTGATCGAGATCGGACGCCCCGATGCGCGGCCCGGCGTGTAGACGGCGACGTCGATGGCGTCGGCGAGTTTTTCGCGCTCGGCGCGGCGGTCGGACGCTTCGTTGTCATTGGCGCGCCAGACGTCGGGATTGGCGTAGCTCGCGAGATCGCCCTTGCGGTCGATCAGAACGGCCGGAATGCCGCGCAGAAGAAGCTGCTCGATCAGAGACAGCGCGAGCGTCGTCTTGCCGGAGCCTGAGCCGCCGAGGAACGCCGCGTGGCGTTTCAGAACGCTCTTGTTCAGCGTGACGGGGCGGCCGCGGCTGCTTTTCTCGCCGCCTGCGAGAATGCTGGCGCCGTAGCTGCCGTTCTCGTCGAGGATGACTGACATCGGCAGGTCGTCGTCGTTGGCGGCAAGTCCCGGTTCGCCGTCGCCGGATTGAACAGCGCGCGTTTGTTCGGCCGACGGCGTGTGGAAGCCGTCGAGCGAGGACTGCGGGTCGTCCATTTCCTTGGCGACGAGGCGCGGCACCGGGCGGCCCAAGAGATCCAGACGCAGAAGATGGATGATCGAGATCAGGCTCGACAGCGGTTTCGTGCCTTCGAGCCACTGCGCCATGCCGGGATCGGTGCGGTGATGGGCGGTGAACTCGCGCACCGTCATCATGCGCTCCCACTCGGGGATCGGCACGAGCAACTGACGGCCACCGCCGTCGCGGAATTTGCGGAAAGCCTGCGCGGTCTGATTTTTCTTGTTCGGCGGGAAGTCGCTGGCGCGCAGCATGAAGCAGGGCTTGCCCTGCATCGCCGTCAGCACCTTGTCGAGCTGACGCTTCAGGCCGCCGCCCTGGGTCGGGCGATTGCACAGGAAGACGCGCACGTCGTTGGCGAAGCCGGTGCGATGGCGGACCGTCAGGTCGAAGGCGGGAAGATCGTCGCCAAGCTCCAGGCGCTTGACGGTAACTTCGATCGCCCTGCCCCATTCGTCGCGCGCGAGCTGCAGGGCAGACGAGAGGATGTCGACCAGCTCCTGATCGTCGGCGGGCATTTCGGCTTCGCTCTCGTTGGCGAAGCGCTCCCACATTTCACGGAATTGCACTGCGGAAATCGTCGGCGTGGCTTCGTCTTCGGAGCCGAACCCGATCGCCGCTCCAAGCGCCTGCGCGAGCGTCGAGATGAAGGACGGACGTTCTGCCTCCGACTCGCGTTCGTCGCCCTCTGTCGATGTCGCTTCCCTGAGGCGCGACTGCGCGTGCTCCAATAGACGCCGCGTCGAGAGCCCGCCGAATTCCTCGAAGAACTGCGGTCCGAAGAACTGCGAGGCGTCGGGGAAGCTCAGTCCCCCGCCATTCGTTTCCGAATGATAGGCGAGGCGTTTCGAAATGATAAGGCGGGCTTCTTCCGGCGTGCGGCTTTCGCGCAGAAGCACCGGACCCGATTTCTCGATGCGGTCGATATAGGATTGCGCCACAAGGCTGCGTACCTGGCCGTAGAAATCTTCCAGGCACGAAATGATGACGATGGCGTTGGTCGAGCGGTTTGCGATCTGGATGAGATCGCGGACGGCGCGCTGGAAGCGATCTTCGGCATTGTCGAAGAAGCGCAGGTCTTCGACCTGATCGATGCAGAAGACGAGTGCCGCGCGCTCAACGGTCCAGACGAGTGCGCCGAGCGCGGCGATGATTTCGAACGCGCGGTCTTCGCCGTCGTTCGGGTCGAGGGCGCTGACAGCTTCGTGTGCGATTGCCGTTAGCTGGCGACCGTTGAGATACTGCCGGATGCGCTGGTCGATGCGCGGATCGCGGCGCTGGAGATAGAGGAGCGCGCGCACGATATTGATGTCGAGTTCGCGCGTCTGGAATTTGTCGCAGGCGACGATCTGGTCGGCGAGACGGAGAATGAGCCGCGCCAGCTGCTTGTCGTCGAGCGTCGCGTCGCGGAGCTTGTCGACGTCGGCTGAGGAAATCACCTCGGAATCGAGCACCATGCGGTTCGTCAGCCGCGACAGCGCGGATTCGCCGAAGCGATCCGGATCGTAGGGCTTTTCGAGAGAATGAACGAGGCGGCGCAAATAGAAATCGGCGTAGTTCTGCACGTCCGGCGTCATCTGCGCGTAGCCGAAGTAGGTCTGTCCGGTGCGATGAGAGTCCGTTCTAAGGGCGCGCAGCAGATGCGTTTTTCCGGCGCCCGACTGACCGTGGAAAAGCAGGATGCGTTCCGGCGTGTGATAGCCGCGTCCCGATGTGACCGTCGTCAGCAGATCGTTGAACTTCTGCCGGGCCTTGGCGTGAATTTCCGGCACGTCGACCGGATCGGCGCGCCAGAGATCATCCTCCCAGGTAATCGAATGCTCGAACGCCTCGCTCAGCTTGTCGGGAGCGAGCGAGGGAGCAAACGACGCCTTTTTGAGTGGACCGCCTTCAACGCCCATTGCGAACCGGAATGCCTTTTAATCTTGGACGCGCACAAAATGCCAGACGGTGTTCTTGTAGAGGATCTTCGAATCCTCAAGCGATTTCAGGTCGCGGCCGTCCTTGAGATCGGCGGTCGCGAGTTCGACCTGACCCGAACGGTGGGCTTCCGCGAGCATGCCTTTGAACGCAATCTCGGATAACCCCCAGTCGGGCCGCGTGTTGCGAATCGCCTTCCAGACCAAAGAGATAAACGCCTTCCGGTTGCCTGGCCAGCCCTCTGAGACAGGTCGTGCCGCATCGATCACAGCGCGACAAAATTCTGGCATGTCTGGCGGCGACGGCAAACGCAGGCTTGGCGGCGCGATCTCGGAGATCGGGGCGCGGTCGTTGGCTGGTTTTGGCGTGGGCGAACGTGCGATACGCGGCGTTTCCAGACATTGCGGGCGCAGAGGTTGCGCGGGCGGTGCGTCGGTGCCGTCCTTCGGCGACATCAAACCGCGCAAGACTGCCAGTTCGAGGGCGTCGAGGGACTGCTCGCGGCTGCCGGCGATTTCACATGCGAGATGGACGATCAGCTTGCCGTCGGTCGCGATCTCGCGTGGCTGCTTGAAAAGCTGACCTGCCAGAACGCGGCCGGGCTTCGCAGGCAGGCCCGCGCCCTTCTTGAAGCCAGTCTTGATCTTGTTCCCGAAGGCGCGTTCGAGCGCGATGATCGCCAAGTCGGCGCGGAGGTCGGCGGGCGATTGTGCGCGTCCCGTGGACTTCCCAAAGTGATCCTGCAATACGATGGCGGCGAGACCTTCAACCCGCTGTAATGCTTTGCGGATCGCCGGTGTATCGCTTGTCCGCAGCGCCCGTAAGACGAGGGCGAGTTTTACGTCGGCCCAAGTGGCGCACGGGGCCTTGGCCGAGGTAAGCAGGGCTTCTGCAACTTGAAGGCCCTTTCCCGTGGCGCTGAGGCGGCCTTTGGTTTCGGCGACAAGCTGGCTGCCGATGAGATTGCTGATCCCAAGCTCCGCCGAGCGGCGGAACTCGGCGCCGGAAAATTTCGGAGCGAGAAGCGGCGCCACGTCGCGCTGCAGGTCGGCGCGGGTCGCGGTTCCGGCGGCAATGCGCAGCAGCACCAGGTCCCTTGCGGTGAGGGCCGGGACATGGGCTTCGAATTTTCGCTCAGATTGTCCGATGACTGCACTCATCGAAGGTCTCCCGGCACGAATCAAGTTGCCGCGACGACTGTTGATGATCGGCCGAGCACTTCCAAGAGGCTTAGAGCCCACGACCCACAGGCCCGACGGTCGGGCGGGGGTTGAGTGCTCGCGAAGGGTTCCGACGTCAGGCTTTCGCCGCCGGGCGGTCAAAATCGCGACACCTTGTTGGCGCGAAAATCAGGTGGGCGGGAATGGGCACGTGAGGGACCCTCATGCGAGGATCTAGAACATCGTTTCGTTACGATATGAGCCGCGATTCGCGTCCCGTTAGTGTTAACATCGCGTTAACGGATTTCCGGCAATGATGGAGTTTCGCGCACGTCTCGTGCCGGGAGTAGCTGTTATGTATCGCGTCGCGCTCGCTACCGGGCTTGCTACGGCTTTGGCCGGCTGCAGCCTCGGTTCAACGTCCCTGTCGACAGGTTTTACGGAACCTGAAACGACGTCCTCATTGTCATCGCCGTCGATCAAGAGTGTCGGTCTTGGCGGCGAGCCGTCGACGCCGCGCGGCAACGTCAAGGTCGCGTCGCTCGACAAGGCGCCGAGCGGAAGCTTCGAGAAAGCCGCTCCGGGCGTGCTTGCGGATCGCGATTACTCGCATACGTCGCTCAACGCGGAAATGGCGCGCGACGTCATCAACGCCTATCGCAAGAAGAATGGGTTGAAGGCCCTGAAGCTCAATCCCGAGCTGACGGAAGCGGCCAAATCGCATTCGCGCGATCTCGCGAAGTTCGACCGCATCTCGCACTATGGGTCCGACGGTTCCAATCCGTGGGATCGCGTCAAGCGGGCGGGTTTTCGCGCGCGTCTGACGGCGGAGAATGTCGGCACGGGTCAAGTCGACTTCAATGAAGTCATGCGCGGCTGGGAAGAGAGCCCCGGCCATAACAAGAATCTTCTGACGCGGGATGCGACCCACATGGGCATCGCGCTGGTGCAGGACCCGAAGAGCGAATTCAAATCCTTCTGGACGCTCGTTCTCGCCTCGCCAATGTAGAGTTTTTAGATGGCGCTTGCGGCGCGGAGCCTTCTGTTGGTGCCGGCGACTCGCGTTCCGCGAGCCGGCCGCCGGCACGGGCTTTGTGGCGGGCGCTGGTGATCCTTTCGTTGGTGCCAGTCATACGCGTTCCGCGAGCCGGCCGCCCGGCACGAGCTTGTGGCGGTAACGGCGCCGGTTTTCCCTCTTACGTCATGGCCGCGAAGGCGGCCATCCACGCCGCTCGCGAAAGTCATCTATTGCGGTGTTCCAAAAATCGCTCAGCGGCAGCTGCCAAATCCCGGGGAGTTATTATTGTTGCGGGTTGTCGTGGATGGCCGCCTTCGCGGCCATGACGTTGGATGGTGCGGGGCTAAGGCTGCGTGGTCATGACGTGGGGAGTGCGTGTTGGGCGGTCCGGTGGCCGTGACGTGGGGGAGTGTGTGTTGGGTGCTCCATCCGCCACGAAGTTCACGCGTGTGTATTTAGTCTGGCCGGGCGGCTATGACGTCAGCGACTGCACGTTGAGGCGGCCGGACCCTTGTCGGCGCAGGGGTGCGAACTAGAACTTCGGCAGGTTTTTCCAGATTGCGATTTTGATGTCGAGACGGTGCCAGACGACGATGGCGTTCATCAACGCGGCGGTGGTCAGCGAGATTGCTGTCGCGCTAGCTGCGCCGATGAGCCCGAAGCGCGGCACCAAAATGAAATTGAGCGCGATGTTGAGAAGCGCAGCGCCCAACAAGACGATTGCGCACAGCTTCTGCTCGCCAAGCATGTTCAGAAGGTATTCGGCAGGGCCCATCGCGGAGCGCGTCAAAAAGCCGACGACGAGAATGCCCATCACCGGATAGCCGGTTTCGAATTGTGGTCCGAACAGCGAGAGCAGCGGCTTGCCGAGCGCCAGGATGATGATCGCGCTCGCGAGCGACGGCCAGAACGTCCAGTTGACCGCGTCCTTCACGAAGTCGCGTAGGCCGTCCCGATCGCCGCGTGCGTGCAGGGCCGCAAACTTATGCGCAACGGCGCTGCCGACTGCATAATGAACGAACATGATCAGCGCCATCGTCTTGCCGGCGGCGAAATATATTCCGACGTCGGCCGGCGACATGAAGTGCGTGACGACGAGAATGTCGGTGTTCTGAAGCAGAAGTTCAGCGCTCATCATGGCGAGCAGCGGCAACGAGATTTTGAACCAAGCCGCGAAGTCGCTGGTTCGAGGTCCAGGAGGCACCGTTTCGCTCATGCGCCGGTTCAGCAGGACGGCCTGTGCAATTCCAGACAGCCATGTCGCGACGATGGCGGCAGCAGCGGCCGTCGCGGCGTCCATCGGCAGACCGGCCGCGTAGGCGGCGAGCATGGCCGCGAGCAGCAATACCGGGCGGAGAATATAGGGCGGCACGAGCGCGATGGTCATCCAGGCATTGCCGCGACCGATGCCATCCTGGACGTCGGTCAGCGCGTAAAGCGGGATGCAAACGAGCGCGAGATAGACCGGCAGCACGAAATGGTTCTGGATGTGATTTTGAAACAGCCAGACGCCCAGCAGTCCCATCATCATGACCGCCGTGCCGCTGGCGAGCGCGAACAGCCGGCTGCCGTGCACCAGGCCGCGCAGGCGTTCGAAATCGCCGGTCTCGCGATAGACGGGCGCGAGACGGATCGATGCGAGGTTCAGTCCAAGATGCGGGATGGCGCCGAGGATCAGCACCCAGGTCCAAACCGAAACGTAGATGCCGTACTCGTAGCCGCCCATCCAACGGGCAAGAACGATCTGAGTGAGATAGAGAAGGCCCGCGCTTAGAACGCGAACCGCGAACGCGACGAGGGCGTCGCGCTGCGTCCGTTGGCGCTCGCCGCGCGCGGCCAGGACTTTAACGGCTTGCTTGAGTACGTTCGAGACGAACGTCCGGCTGGCCCCGAAGGCGCCGGCTTGCTCCGTTTCGATGCGTGTTGCGGTGGCGGCATCGGCGCTGGGTGCGATCGCGGTCGTCACAGCAAATTCCTATCGCTCAATCAGCTTTCAAGCCGGGTTCGTTCGCGCTGTCGGACGAGTTCGGCGACTCCGCTCCAGGCCCATGCGCGGCCCGCGTCGCCTTTCTCGCCGTGATAGATTGCGAAGAAATCGGCGATCGCCGCTGCGAAAGCGCCGTGCCGACCCTCTAAAACTTCTGCCATCGCGCCGACATCCCGAGGCGTCGGGGTAAAGTCCGGCTCTTTAATCCGGGAAATTGGCGTCATCGACGACATTGTGTGGTCCTACTCCAGGCTTACCTACCGGTTGATGAAGCCGGGAAAGCAAATTTGACGCCACATCGCGTGGACTTCACGCGCGGCCTTATTCGACTTAGGTTAACTGCCTGACATCATTGGGACGCCAAGGCATCCGAGAGGCCATTTATGAGGTTTGTTTTAGGCGTGTTGACGGGGAGCGCGGTTCTCGGGCTGGCCCTGGCGCCAGTATGGGCATCGGACGCCGCGGGGGGGCGTATCGGAATAGAACGCGCGCAGGCCGAGTCTGGGACGGGCGGGGCAGACGCAGGGCGCGGGGGCGCACAGTCGCCGCCCGACACTCGCCGTCACGACGACGGTCGCGACAATGCCGAACCGGGCGATGACAATGACGGGGGCGAAGAGGGGTCAGATGAAAACGCGTCTCCGGATACGCGCGAGCCGCCCGGCTGCACCTATCGGCAGGAGCCTCTTGAACTCATCGTCTAGAGACGGGTGCGATCAGGGAGACGCGGCTTCGGCAGCTTTCGGTTGAGCGCTGGTCGCCGTGGATGAACCCTGCGTGCGGTCGCCTGCTGCATCCTGCGGCTCGTCGGCGGCGTCGCTCTTTTTCTTGGACGCCTTGTTTTTTGAAGCAACCTTGCCCTTCGCTTTGTGCTTGGCGACGCGATGGCGATTGCCACCGCAACTGGTGGCTGCGACCGTGTCGCGAACCGACAAAACATCCTTGGCGTTGGGATCGACCGGAAGCGTGTCGATCGTCGGCATGTTGAACAGAGTTTTCCAATCGTAATACTGGAAGCCGTATTCCAATAATGCAGCCGAGCGGACGGCGCGTTCATTTCCGGACGACTCGCCGAGAACGATGGCCAAGAGGCGCCGGCCGTCGCGCGTCGCCGAGGCGGCGACGTTGTAGCCGGAATCACAAGTAAATCCGGTTTTCATTCCATCGGCGCCGGGAAAGGTTTTGAGCAAGGCGTTGTGGCTGCCGAGGCGGCGCTTGCCGAGGCGCATCGCCGGCATCGACCAATAGCTGGCGTATTGTGGAAAATCCGTGACGATGGCGCGGGCGATCCTTGCAAGGTCACGCGCGCTCGTCAGCTGACCGGGAGACGGAAGGCCGTTGGTGTTGTCGAAATGCGTGCGCGTCATGCCGAGGCGCTGGGCGGTCGCATTCATCTGCTCGATGAAGTTGGTTTCGCTGCCTGAAATCGCTTCGGCGAGCATGACCGTTACATCGTTGGCCGATTTTACGATGACGGCTTGCAGCGCCTGTTCGACCGTGAGTGTTTCGCCAACGTTGAGGCCGGCCTTGCTCGGCGGCTGCAGCGTTGCAACGAGAGAGCAGGGAATTTTATCGGTGAGATGGAGTTTGCCGTCCTTGATCGCCTGAAATGCAAGGTAGGCTGTCGTCAACTTGGTCAGAGATGCGGGATACCAGACATCGTCGATGTCTTCCGAGTAGAGCACCTTTCCGGTCGATATTTCAAAGAGCAGCGCTGGGCTCGCCGACGCGGATATCGGTCCGCCAAGGCAAAATAGCGCCATCGCTGCGATTTGAGCCGCCCGTGCTCGCATAATGGACTCCGGAATTTCAATTTCGTTCGGCTATCATATTCGCGGTTACGGCGCCAATCGAACCTCGCACGCTGTCTACCTTAAAGCGAGTTGTGTTGCTTATGCGGCGCTCAGAGTGCGAAATATCCACACTTCGCCACTCTTGCGGGCTTACGGCAAGTCGTCTACGCAGCGCTGCCGATTTTCGCCTAACCGCATGATCGCAGGTTGGTTCCAAGTTCCGAACTTTGCTCAATTCACTTCCGGTGGAACCACACATCGCTCCGAGGATCCTCGACGGCATGCAACGTCCGACCGTGGAAAGTTCCGATGATGCGCACAGCGAAACACGGCGACGTCTCGCGATCTTCGGGGCGTTAGCACTTGTTCTGCTGCTCGCGTCTCTCGATCAGACGATCGTCTCGACGGCGCTGCCGACCATCGTTCGCGAGATTGGCGGATTGTCTCACCTGTCTTGGATCGTCACGGCTTACTTGCTGGCGACAACCGTGGTGGTGCCGCTTTACGGAAAGCTTGGCGATCTCTTCGGGCGGCGCCTCATTCTACAAGCGGCCGTTATCATTTTTCTGGTCGGATCGGCACTTTGCGGTCTCGCGCAGAATCTGCCGGAGCTGATCGCATTTCGCATCGTGCAGGGACTCGGCGGCGGTGGCCTGATCGTAACCGCGATCGCGGTGGTCGGCGATGTCGTGCCGCCGCGCGAGCGTGGGCGATATCAGGGATTTTTCGGCGGCATCTTCGGGCTTTCGACAGTACTCGGGCCACTGATCGGCGGCTTCATCGTCGACAACATGTCGTGGCGCTGGATCTTTCTCATCAACGTGCCGTTCGGGCTCGCAGCGTTGCTCGTGATCAATAGAACGTTCCGGCCGCATAGCCGGAAAGCGAAAGTCGAAATCGACTATGTCGGCGCCGCACTTCTTGCAATCACGCTGACGTGCGTCGTGATCGTCACGAGTCTCGGGGCGACGCTGGCGCGTGAAGCGCCGGTCAGCTTGTTCGCGATTTCAGCGCTCGGCCTGCTGGCATTCGCCTGGTTTCTTTTTGCGGAAACGGTCGTGCCGGATCCGCTGCTGCCGCTGGGCTTGTTCAGGGAACGTGCGTTCGTGATCGCCTCCGCCGTCGGGTTTATCGTCGGGATGGCGTTGTTCGGGTCGATCACGCTGATGCCGGTCTATCTGCAGATCGTGCAAGGCCTCGATCCGACGAGCGCAGGTTTGCACATGACGCCAATGATGCTCGGTGTTTTCGTCAGCTCGGTCACGAGCGGCCAGATCATCAGCCGGATCGGCCGCTATAAAATGTTTCCGGTTTTAGGCACCGCGCTAATGACGATCGGGCTTGTGCTTCTATCGAGGATGACGCTCGCAACCTCGGCCGATATGGCCTCCGTTTATATGCTTTGTCTCGGGCTCGGCCTCGGCATGGTGATGCAGATTCTTGTGATGACGGTGCAGAACGCCGTCGCCTACGAGCAGCTCGGCGTCGCGACTTCCGGGACGACCTTGTTCCGGTCCATCGGCGGCGCGGTCGGCGCGGCGCTGTTCGGCGGCATTTTTTCCTGTACGCTGCATCATAAATTGAGTGCCGCCGTGCCGCAGCTGGCCGAGATCACCAACGATCCTTCGGCGATCGCCGGGCTTACGGAGCCGTTGCGTGCCACCTATCACGCGCTGTTCGTCGAGGCGCTCCGTCCGGTGTTCGTGACCGCGTCGGTGCTGGCGTTTGTCAGCTTTCTGTTGACGCTCGGGATCAAGGAAGTGCCGCTCAAGACAAGTCTCGCTCCGGAGCCCGTGAACGATCCGCTGCAGATGCTTCGCGACGCAACTTCGCTCGAAGAACTGCACCGTATCGTCGAGCGCAATACGGCGCGCGAGAATCGCTGGCGTGTGTACCAGGAGTCGGCGAAGAGCGTCGGCATCACGCTGGAGCCGGATGAATATTGGCTGCTCGCCCGTATCGCCGAACGTGGCGGCCGCGAAGTTCGCGTCGAACTCGAAAAGCGGCTGGCGATCAACGACGCGCAGATCGCACGGCTGACCGCGGGGCTGCTGGCTTCGGGAATGGCGGTGGAACCCGGTAGCGACGTCGTCGAGCTGACGGCCGAGGGCCGCGCCGCCTACGATCGGCTGCTGCGCCGGCGCGAGGACGATCTGAGGCACATGCTGTCAGAGTGGGACCGCAACGAGCACCCGGAGGTTCGTGCGCTGCTCAGGGAGATGGCAAGCTCGTTCGCCCGCACACCTCCCGTGAAGCCCAGCGTCAGATCAGCTTAAGCCTTGCCGATCTCGTTCAAGGCGTCGACGTCGGCATCCGTCAGGTTGATCGCGACGGACGCGACGTTTTCCTCGAGATGGCGAACCTTCGACGTTCCGGGGATCGGCAGCATGTTGGGGCTTCGCCGCAAAAGCCAGGCGAGCGCGATCTGGCTCGGCGCGGCGTTGTGCTTCTTGGCGATGCCCTCAAGGCGTGAACCGGGCTTGGCGAGATCGCCCGACGCCAAAGGGAACCACGGGATGAAGCCGATGCCGTTCTTTTCGCAGAAGTCGAGGACGTCTTCGCTGCTTCGGTTGGCCAGATTGTAGAGATTTTGGACGGTCGCGACCTGGAAGTATTTCTGCGCCGCCTGGATGTCCTTGACGCTCACCTCGCTCAAACCGACGTGGCGGATCAAGCCTTCCGCCTGCATGGCTTTGATGACCTCGAACTGTTCGTCCTGTGGCGTTTTGGGGTCGATGCGGTGGAGCTGCCAGAGGTCGATGCGTTCGACGCCGAGCCGCCGGATGCTGAGAATGACCTGCTGACGAAGATATTCAGGTTTTCCGAGGGGCACCCATGTTCCGGGCGCGGGCCTGAGAAGGCCGCCCTTGGTGGCGATTACCAGTTCCTTATAGGGATGGAGAGCTTCGCGGATGAGGCGCTCGCTGACCTCTGGGCCGTAGGAGTCGGCGGTATCGATCAGGCTGATGCCAAGCTCGGGTAGGCGGCGCAGCGTCCGCAAACTCTCGGCGCGGTCCTCGGGTTCGCCCCAGACTCCGGCTCCCGTGACGCGCATCGCTCCGAAGCCGAGCCTCACGACCGGCAAATCGCCGCCGATTACAAAATGTCCGGCCCGTTCGATCGTTTCCGCGGTCAATGTCATGCGATGCGCCTTTCTGATCGGAATGAGTATTTTTGGGAATTTAGCCTGGCCATATGTAGGGATCATGAGTCGGTTTTTGCAGAGCAGCAGGCGAAGCTTGCTCAATTTGTAAATGTCAGCCGGATTTCGCTCCGAAACCGACGCAATTTAACGGTCGCTTCACGCGCTGGCCATAATCTCAATTGCATCAATGTCGAGTTTCCGGCACGTTTCGGTGATCTTCTGCCTCAGCGGCGGGATAGCACGCCGGAACGTAAACTTGGTGTGAACGTATAAGTCAGATGGGGGTTGGGACGCTTCAGCGGCTCGCCTGCCTGTCTTCGGTAGGGCAACACATGTCGAGCGTGTCGGCGCTGGTGCGCGTCAGAAATTCCGCAATTTCAACTCTGGTTTTCGCTGCTGCGCTCGGTCTTGCGGATGGCGCCGATGCGCGCGATCGTGTTCGCGATCGCGATGTGGATGACGCGCAAGTCACGCAGCAATCCCTTGCGGGCCGGCCCGTCGTGGCCGTCGTTTCGATCAAAGATCAGCGTATTTCGGTCTATGACTCCAACGGTGCCGCGATCCGCGCGCCGATATCGTCAGGCCAGACGAGTTACGAAACGCCGGTTGGCGTTTTCAGCATTCTGCAGAAAAACGAAGAGCATTATTCCAATATCTACGATGATGCGTCGATGCCGTTCATGCAGCGGCTCACATGGTCGGGCATTGCGCTTCATGCCGGCGCGTTACCCGGATATCCGGCGTCGCATGGCTGCGTGCGCCTGCCCTACGAATTCGCGCAAAACCTCTTTCCCCTGACGCGATTGGGATTGCGTGTCGTGGTCGCGTATGACGATGCGGCTCCCGCAGCGATTTCGCATTCGCTGCTGCCCAAGCCGCTGCCGGCAGCCGAGGCTGCTGTTGCCGTGCCGGCGACGTATGAGAGAGACGCGAACGACCAAGAAGACCTCAACGTCTTCGAGCCCGATGTTTCGAAGTGGCCGGCGCGCGCCGCGCAGATGCAGGCGCTTAGGGTGGCCGCGTCAGAAAAGAGCCTCCTGGCTCAGACGGCGACGTCGCAAGCCGATGAACTCAAGACCGTTGTGGACGAAAAGAAGGCCGTCCATGCCAAGGCCGTCAAGCAATTGAAGCGTGCGGAAACCAGCAAGAAGGCGTCGGACGCAAAGGTCGCGCGTGCCGATAAGACGCTTCTTGCCGCGAAATCGCCCACCGCAACGACGCGGGCGCAGGATCAAAAAACCAAAGTCGATGCCGCCGCCAAAATCGTGAATGACAAGTATGATGCTGTGAAAGCCGCTGTCGATGCCGCGGAAAAGGAACTGGCAGCCGCAACGGCGGAGTGGACGAAAGTCGACGACGTCAAGAAGGCGGCCGTTGCCGTGATGCAGGCCGCGAAGTGGAAAATGTATCCGGTTTCGATCTTCATCAGTCGCAAGACGCAGCGGCTTTATGTTCGCCAGGCCAATGAGCCGGTGTTCGACGCTCCGATCGCGATCGCCAATCCCGACGAACCGATCGGCACGCATGTGATCACGGCCGTCGACTACACGGAACACGCCAAGGACCTGCGCTGGCAAGTCGTTTCGATCGCCCGGCGCTCGGCGGGAGATCCGGACACGGTCTCGTACAAAAAGCGGCGTGTCGCGGATCTTAACTTCAGCCCGCCTGCAACGGACGCCGATCAGGCGTCGGCGGCGCTCGATCGCATCACCATTCCGCCGGAGGTGGCGTCGCGGATTTCCGGATACGTGTGGCCGGGTTCCTCGATCATCGTTTCCGACGAGCCGCTGAGCGTTGAAACGGGCAAGGCGACGGACTTCGTCGTCGTGGTCAGCACCGAACTGCAAGGCGCACTCAAGAAGCGGCCACGCAAAACGGCGCCGGCTTACATGCGTGACGATCCCTACGAGTATTACGACGACGGACGTTATGGCCGTTACGACCGCTACGATCGCCGGTATCGCAACAAGCCGACGTTCTTCAACTGGTGGTGACCGGCGGATAGGCGGTCGCTGACGTGCGGCCGTCAGGTTCTCTGGTCAGGTTCTTTCTGAATCCCGCTTGATGGTTGCGATTGCCTCGTGCACGGTCGTCATGAACTGCGCCGGGAAGAAGATCGTCGAGTTCTTCTCCGTTGCAATCTCGGACATGGTCTGCAGCGTGCGGAGCTGTAACGCCACGGGGTGGGCTGCGATGATGTCGGCGGCTTCGCCGAGCCGCACCGCCGCTTGGAATTCACCTTCGGCGGCGACGATTTTTGCACGCCGTTCGCGTTCCGCTTCGGCTTCCTTCGCCATGGCGCGCTGCATGTTGTCGGGAAGGACAATGTCCTTGATCTCGACGGCGGTGACCTGTGCGCCCCACGGTTCGGTGTGCCCGTCGATCACGTCCTTGATCTGATCGTTGACGTCGATCGTCTGAGCCAGAAGCTGATCCAGCGAAAAGCGGCCGACGACCTTGCGTACGGTCGTCTGGCTTATCTGGTTGATCGCTTCGTAGACGTTCTCGATCGCGATGACGGATTTTTCGGGATCGCTGACATTGTAATAAGCGACGGCTGCGATATCGATCGAGACGTTGTCCTTGGTGATGATTTTCTGTGACGGGATTTCCATCGTTACGGTGCGGAGCGAGACGCGCTGCATTGCTTGGAAGGGGTTGAAGATCAGCGTCATTCCCGGGCCGCGCACGCCCGCGAATTTGCCGAGCATGAAGACGACGCCGCGCTCGTACTGCCGCAAGATGCGGATCGAGCTCGCGAGATAAATCAGGACGGCGACCGCAATGATTATTCCCATCATATGTCCACTCCCTGCTGACGGGCGCGACCCTAGGTGATTTTGTTCGACCGGGGAAGCCGGGGCTTAGTGGCGGTGTGCGAGGGTCGTTGCAATCGCGCCTTGTGCGCCTGAGATCAGAATCTGGACGCCGATGCAGAGCAGAAGGAAAGCCGACAGCCGCGTGAGAATGCGCGCACGGGCAGGTCCGAGCAGGGCCACGAGGCGATCTGCGGATGCGTAGCAAACGGCAACGGCGAATGCGACGAGGATCGCGGCTCCCGATGCGCCGGTGTAGAATGGCAAGAGGGCTTCCGTCGTCGATGGGCGGCTGGCGCTCAGCGCGATGGCGACGGAAATCGTGCCCGGCCCTGTCGTGAACGGCATGGTGAGAGGAAAGAAGGCGACGTCGCTTTCTCCCGCAGCCGAAGCCGCGTGATCCTGCTTGCGGTCCTCGTTCTCCTTGGGGTCGTAAAGCATGCCCCACGCGCTTGCGGCGACGACAAGTCCGCCCGCGACGCGAAGCGCATCGATGCTGACGCCGAAGAAGCTCATCAGCGATGCGCCGATCAGGAGCGATACCAGCATGACGATGGCGGAGTAAACGGCGACGCGATAGGCGAGTGTTATTCTTTCGGCGTGGGGCCGCCCCATGGTCACCTGACTATAGATCAACGCGCCGCCGATCGGATTGACGATCGAGAACAGCGCCGGCAAAGCGACCAGAAAACTACCAACCATGCCGCTGAGGAGATCCATGGGTCCTGTTTAATTTTGGTGCGATGGGGTGACGATCGCTGCTTCTTAACGCCCTTGCATCCGCCAAGGAAGCAGTCCCGGCTTAAGCTGCGGCTATCTACCAGGCTCGTGTACGATCCGCGCCGGAAAAAATTTCGTTGAGGCGGCGTTTTGTGGCCGCTCCGGTTGCATTCGGGAGATTGTCGAGGGCGAAAAATCGTTGTTCCGCGATTTCGGCATTGGCTGCGGGAACGTGATCCTGCCGCCAATGATTGACGATAAAGAGCACAACGTGATCGCCGGGAAAAACGTCGAAGTTCGTGTAGATGCCGAAAAGCCGTGCGGGCTTTACGATCGTCACGCCTGTTTCTTCGTGCAATTCGCGGCTTAGCGCGCGGTCAATGGTTTCGCCGTGCTCGATGCCGCCACCCGGGAAATGCCAGCCGGGGCGATAGCCATGACGGATCAACAGAACCTGGGAGGCTTCGTTGACGACGACGCCTTGCGCGCCGAGCGTCACGAGATCGGAACGCCGGGAGAAGAAAGAGGCGAGCCGGAGCAGCATGGCTCAAAATCTCCAGCCGTAGAGCCAGTCAAATCCGGCCATTACGCGCGTGGGTGGCGCGAGGCGCATCGTCGTGTTGCGCGCAAGGGCTGCGGCACCTGCCATATGATAGATGCGGCCGTTTCGGTATGATGCCTCCACGACGCGGCGGGCGCGCGGGCGGCGCGCTTGCTCATAATTTTGCAATGAGGTTTCGATGGTGCTTTGACGGTCTGCCAGCGCCGCCGCCAGCGTCACCGCGTCTTCGAGTGCGAGCACGGCGCCTTGCGCCAGGAACGGCAGCACCGGATGGGCGGCATCTCCGAGTAGCGTCGCGTGGCCGTTCGACCAGCGCTCTAGAGGTGGCATCTGGTAGAGCGACCAGCAGCGCCAGTTGTTCGCCTTGGCGACGAGAGCTTGCAAGGGAGGCGCATACTCGCGGACTTTTTCGCGCACCGCTTCGTTTGATGCCGATGTATCCCATCCCGGCTCGCGCAACGTGTCGTCGGCGATCACAACGAGGGCGATATCGCGTCCGGCGTTGACGGGATAGTGGACGACGTGAGCGCCGGGCGCGAGCCAGATGTGGACGGCGTTGGGTGTCAATTCGGCAGCGAGGTCGCCAGCCGGAATGACGCAACGATAGGCGACTTTGCCGACCGGCTGCGGTGCGGCTCCGGGTGCGATCTTCTTGCGAAGGTTCGACCAGAGCCCATCGGCGCAGACGAGTGCCGAGGCGTTTAGCGTTTCGCCGCGCGTGCCGGTTGCTCCGATGCCGTCGCTGTCGGTGGCGAAGGAAGTGATTTCGACGCCGGTGCAAAGCTCGATCAGCGGAGAGGCTTCGGCCTGCGCGCGAAGCGCCGTGTGCAAATCCCTGCGGTGCGCGGTCCAATAGGGCGCACCGTGCCGCTCCGCGATCCAAGCGCCCAGCGGTAGGCGTGTCAGCTCGCGGCCGGTCTTGCCGTCGCGAACGCTCAGGCAATCCGGTGTCGCCGCGTGGGCTTGCAGACGTTCCGCGACGCCCAGGTGTTGCAGGATGCGCGTGCCGTTCGGCCCGATCTGAATGCCTGCGCCTTCTTCAGGAAACGTATCGCGTCGTTCGTAAACGTCCGACGCGATGCCATGTCGCGCCAGCGCGAGCGCCGTCGCGATGCCGCCGATGCCGCCGCCTGCAATCGCGACTCGAAAAAGTTTTTCGCTCATCAGTTGCGGTGCCTGATGTGCGGGGCGGGGCGCATCGCTCAATCAGGCGGCGTCGGAGACGAGGCTGTTCTTCGGATCGCTTTCGTCGGCCTTGAGGCGCGGATCGTGGATATAAAGCGTCGAGCAATAGGGGCAGAGGATCTGGTTGTCCTGTCCCATGTCGAGATAGATGTGCGGATGGTCAAACGGCGGGCGTGCGCCCATGCAGTTGAATTCCTTGACGCCGACGAAAATGCGCTCGGCGCCGACGTCGTTTGCGAAATGAGGGATCAGTGCTCCGGCCATGCGACGCCCTTTAGTGAATTGGAGATTTGCGGCGGCACCATACCTTCTGGACGCCGATGATGGTAGGGGAGATACCGCATCCTTCGAGAGAGTGGGCAGCGACGGCATGAAGCACTTCGACAGCGCGGGCGTTGAGATCGCTTACCTCGATACTGGCGGCGAGACTGGCGAAGGCACGGGAAAGCCGCCGGTGTTGTTGATTCACGGTTTTGCGTCAAACGTCGAGACGAACTGGGGCGGTACGGGCTGGGTCGATTTTCTCCGCAAGGCCGGATACCGCGTCGTCGCCTTCGACAATCGCGGGCACGGGCACAGTCAGCAGCTCCACGAATTGACGGATTACGGTGCCCCGCTGATGGCCGAAGACGCCCGGCGGCTGCTCGACCATCTCGGCATCACGCGAGCGCATGTCATCGGCTATTCGATGGGTGCGCGCATTGCCGCATTCCTGGCGCTGGCGCATCCCGATCGCGTCGATCATGTCGTTTTCGGCGGGCTCGGCATCAATATGGTGCGGGGCATGGCCGGGACGGGGCCGATCGCGCGGGCGCTCGAGGCCGACAGCATCGACGATGTGACCAATCCCACCGCGCGCACGTTCCGCGCCTTTGCCGAGCAGACGAAAAGCGATCTCAAAGCGCTTGCGGCGTGCATTCGCTCGGCGCGTGCGCCGATCACGGCGGAGATGGCCGCGTCGATTTCGGCCCCGGTTCTCGTGGCGGTCGGTGAAACCGACGTCATCGGCGGATCGGCGGACGAACTTGCGAAGATCATCCCCGGCGCGCGGGCCATCACGATGGCGGGGAAAGACCATAACCGGGCCGTCGGAGACCGAACGTTCAAGGCCGAGGTTCTGGCATTTTTGGAAGGCGGCCAGTCTCTCGAAAGCAGCTCGGCGGCGGCCAATAATAAATGATTGCCCCGGCGGCCGTTGCCCGAGCCTGCGCCTGAGGGAAGCGGCAAGGCCAGACATCGAGCGCGCCAGGGCACATGGCCGCGAGACGCGGGCTGTCTCGCGGTATTTTCTCGGCCGTGCGCTCCTTCACACGTCTTCGGATCGGTACGCGGTACAAATCCGATCGAAGAACGTGAAACCGGCGCATTCCGGGCTGGTACGCGGGACATATCCGGCCGGCAGCGCCTACGGGAGCAGATGCCCAATAGCGGGGCTCGATGACGGTGGGATTTCAGAGATATGTCGGGATAGAGTGAACTGTGGATAACTTTGCTAATTTGCCGTCCACACCTTGACGGTCACAGGTTGGGCGCGCCGCCAGATTCGGCTTGCTTGCCTCTGCTTTGACAACGCGACGGCCAGAATCAGCCTGAAAAATCTGGGATTTTGCGTGCCGGGCGGGCGCTTCTTTACTCTCGGTTAACGTTACCTCCGTTTACTTGGCCGGTCATGGTCTTGCGTCGTATCTGCGTTTTCGCTCCGCTGATTGTCCTTTTGCTGTCCGGCCCGGCGCTTTTGTCGGGTTGCGGCACCACGGGGACGAGTTTCGTTGTCAAAAGCGATCCCTGGCGCTCACCGGAAGAACGCGCGTGCCTTGCCTCCGGCGTCGTCCGCCAGTCGGCGTTCGTTCGCGCCCGCTCGGCGCTTGGCGGTCCGAGTGTCTGTGGCGCTGAAATTCCGTTCGAGATGCTGGCTGCCGATAACGGCCGGGTGACACTCGAACCCTCCGCATCGCTGCGCTGTCCGATGATCCCGCAGATCGATAGCTGGGTGAAGAACGTCGTCGAGCCTGCGGCACGCTATTACTTTCGACAGGAGCTTGCGGGACTGAAAGTTCTCGCCTCCTATTCCTGCAGGCCGATGAATAGTGTCGAAGGCGCACAGATTTCCGAGCACGCCTACGCCAATGCCGTCGACATCGGCGGCTTCAGGCTTGCGAACGGAGATACGATCAGCGTGCTGCGCGGCTGGAACGGCTCGGATCGCGAGCAGGCGTTTTTGCGGCGCGTGCACGAGGGCTCGTGCGAGTATTTCACGACGGTGCTCAGTCCGAAATACAACCGGCTGCACGCCGACCATTTCCATCTCGATCTTGCCCATCACGGGCGCGACGGCTTGATGCGCATCTGCAAATAACGCTTGCTTGCCAGCGTGGGCGTGCGTGCAGGCGCGCAGCAAATCCGCTAGAGCCTTTCTGATTTTGGTGGAACTGCGGAAAGGCTCTAGCCTTTTGTTGATCGTGCTTCTTACCGGAAAACCGGTTCCCACTTTTCCGGAAGCACTCTAGAAGCGCTCATGACCTGGGATCACGATCCGCCGCCAGGAGCGCGGCGCGGCTATCATCATGGAAACCTGCGCGAAGCCCTGATGAAGGCGGCGCTGGAGCTGATTGCCGCGAAGGGACCGGCGGGATTCACTTTCGCGGAAGCGGCGCGGGCGGCGGGTGTCAGTCCAGCGGCGCCCTACCGGCATTATCGCGATCGCGATTCCCTGATGGCGGACGTGGCGCGCCGGGCGTTCGAGCAGTTCGAGGCGAAGCTCTCGCAAGCCTGGGCGAAGGGCACGCCCGATCCGTTCAAGGCGTTCGAGCGGGTGGGACACGCCTATCTCGGCTTCGCGCGCGCGGAGCCGGCGCAATATTCGGCGATGTTTGAATCGGGGCTGTCGTTCCAGGCGTTTCCGGATCTGCACGTCGCGGGCGACCGGGCGTTCAACGTGCTGCGCGATGCGTGCTCGGCGCTGATCGCGACGATGCCCGAGGGCAAGCGTCCGCCCGTGATGATGATGGCGCTGCACATTTGGGCCGAGGCGCACGGCATCGCGTCGCTGTTCGCGCGCGGCGACGAGGCCCGCCGTCCCATTCCGATGAGCCCGGAAGACCTGCTCGACGCGGCGGTGCTGATTTATCTGGATGGGTTGGGTGCGCGGCCGAAGCCCGCCTGAACGGCTCTCTTTCCGAAGATCCGAAAAATTCGTCGGCCGCCCTTGAATCCGCCCCTTGCCGTCCCACCTATGTGAATGTAAAATACATTTACATCCCTAAACGAGGAGAGGGTGGCGAATGACGCAAGTGGTTCAAACCCTGGACGATTTCGGCAGGCCGGCGTGGCTCGTCGCGATGATCCTGGGGTTCGTTCTTTTCTGGCCGATTGGGCTCACCATCTTGGCCTATATGCTTTGGAGTGGACGCATGAACTGTGGATGGCACGGCGGTCGCGGACGATGGGACAACCGGTTCGCGGAACGGTTCGGACGCGCGAAAGACCGCGTCGAAGGCGAAATGCGGAATTTCGCACGCGGCGCGTATTCGAGCGGCAATAAAGCGTTCGACGACTATCGCGAGGCGACGTTGACACGTCTCGAGGAAGAAGAGCGTGAGTTCCGCTCATTCCTTGAGCGCCTGCGGCAGGCCAAGGACAAGTCTGAGTTCGATCAGTTCATGAGCGATCGTCGCGATCGTCCGGCTGCCAGCGAAGGCGCGGTCTGAGCAATATGATGCGTGAGGCGGCCGTTCGGGTCGCCTCATTCGTTGGCAATTGATTTGTTGGCGTGTGGGAGACGATCGATGCCGCTGTTTTTCTTCCCATTGCTTTTCGTGGTGCCATTTTTCGTGATGGCCATGATCCTGTTTTTCGTGGGCGCGATTGTGCTCAGGATGCTGTTCTTCGTTGCGATCGCGGCATTCGCAGGGGCGGTCCTGTTCGGCAGCGGTCTCCTCGGTGCAGTGGCCCGGGCGCTGGGTTTCGGAGCGCGGCGCGCTTACTGGCGCTATCAAAACCGCCAGTTTGACGGTCCGCCGCGACGGCGCGATCCGGACCACTCCGCCTTCGACGATTACCGGCGCGCGACGTTAAACAAGCTCGACGACGAAGCGCGGGAATTCCGGGCGTTTCTCGCCAAGTTGCGTCAAGCTGCGGACGCCTCCGACTTTCAGGACTTCCTGAACTCGCGGCGCGCGGGGTCTTAGCTCTGGCGGACTGCGCGGCGCGAAGGCTCCACGTCCTGCCGATCCCGCATATCTGATATTTCCGGCTTTCCGCCTTTGTTGCAGGAATTTTAGGGGAAGTCTGTTTCGACGTCCCTTATGCTCCCGATCCGTGGCCGAAAGGCCGCCTTGAGGGCTCACGACGGGTGGCCGGACGATGGCTTGGCAATTTCTGAAAAATGCGGTGGCAGCAACCTACGGCGGCGGCCTGCGCTCGGCGCTCGAAGCCTTCAAGGGCTCGCTCGGGATCGATGGCGTGCGCTCGCCCGCGCAATCGCGTGTCGCGTTCACGATTGCGGTCGTCGCACTCGCGGCCAAGATGAGCAAGGCCGACGGCGTCTCGTTGCCGATTGAGGCGCAAGCCTTCGAACGTCAGTTTTCCGTGCCCGATTCCGAGCGCGCGCACGTGCGCCGCCTGTATCAACTCGCGAGCCAGGACGTCGCCGGCTATGAGACTTATGCGGCGCAGGTCGCGCGTCTGCTCGACGATCAGCCGGATCTCAAGGTTTCGGTGCTCGAATGTCTGTTTCATGTCGCGAGCGCCGACGGCGTGCTGCATCCGGATGAGGATCGCTATCTCGCGCACGTCTCGGAAATCCTCGGGCTTTCACAGCGAGAGTATCGCTGTGTTCGACGCGGGTTTGTCGTCGACGCGGACAGCCCCTATGAAGTTCTGAACGTTTCGCCCGGGGCTTCGGACAAGGACATCAAGGCGCGCTATCGCGACCTCGTCAAAAGTCATCATCCGGACGCGCTGGTCGCGAAGGGCGTGCCGCCGGAATTTCTCGCCGGCGCCGAGCGTAGGCTTGCCGCGATCACGGCGGCCTACGAAGAAATCCTTACCGAGCGCGGGTTGCGTGTCGAACGGGCATTGGAACCCAGTCCGTGACGTTCACAGCCGATAGCGATCTGGTCGCCGCAGTCCACGTTGCGGAAAACCACGAACCGCGGCGTGGCGGCGTTCGGCCGTCGCTGCTCATTTTACATTACACGGGCATGTCGTCGGCGGCAAAGGCCATCGACTGGTTGGCGCGCGCGGAAAGCAACGTCTCTTGTCACTACGTCATCGATGAAGAAGGCCGGATCACTCAGCTGGTTCCGGAAAGCCTGCGCGCCTGGCATGCGGGGGCTTCGTTCTGGCGCGGTGAGACCGACATCAATTCGCATTCGATCGGAATCGAGATCCAGAATCCGGGCCATCAGCACGGCTATCCGGATTTTCCGGCCGCGCAGATGCATGCGGTGATCGCACTTGGCAAGGACATTGCGCAACGTCATCGGATGTCGGCGGATGCCGTTCTTGCGCATTCCGATATTGCGCCGGGTCGCAAGATCGATCCGGGGGAGAAGTTCAACTGGGCGCTTCTCGCGCGCCGGGGCCTGGGGCTCTGGGTACGGCCTTCGTCAGTACACGGCGATGATCCGGGGCTCGATGCTGGCGCGTGCGGAAGCCGGGTGGCGGCCGCGCAAGAGCTGCTCGCGCTATATGGTTATCGCATCGAGCCGACGGGCGTGCTTGACGAACTCACGAGCCACGTTCTCACGGCTTTTCAGGCGCATTTCCGGCCGCTCCGCGTTGATGGCAGGCTAGACCGATCGACCGAGTTGACGCTGGAAAGGCTCATCGGCGCATCAGATCGGCGCGCCGCCGCTTGACGTGGCTGTTGCCGTGACGTTGATGCTGCTCGAGATTTCTTCCCGATTATTTCATCCGTCAACCTCGCAATTCAGAGCGTCCAGGATCACCTATGTTCAAGCCTCGCCGTCCGGAAATCCTGATCCTTCTGCTCGCGGTCTATATCGCGGTGGTGCTCAATTACGCGTTCTGGCGGAAACTGCTGATTGCCGCCGCGCCGCATAATTTCAGCGATTGGCATTTCGTCGCCGCGACGCTGGTGGCGGCCGTTCTCGCGCTTTATCTCATCCTGCTTGCCATTTCGTACAAGCCGGTGCTTCGCGCGATCGTTTTGATCGTGTTGCCGCTGACAGCCGCCGCGAGCTACTTCATGACCGAATACGGCGTCGTCATCGATGCCGACATGGTGCAGAACATATTCGAGACGGACATGCGCGAGGTTCATGATCTCGTGTCGTGGAAGCTCGTGGCCTGGGTCGGAGTTCTCGGAGTTCTGCCTGCTGTTTTGTTCGCAGCTATTCCGTGGGCCGCGCAGACGTTCAAGGCCGAAGCGCTGGCGAAGGCGCGCTATGCGGCGGTTGCGGCGGTCATCTTCGTGCTGGCGATATTTCCGGTGTGGGGCAGCTTTCTGTCGATCTTTCGCGAGCAGCGTGATTTGAAGCTGACGCTGGCGCCCTTCAATTACATCGCGGCGACCTCCAGTTATTGGAAAAAACGAAACGTTTTGCAGGCCAAAGTCCTTGCGCCTTATGGCGAGGATGCACATCGCGTCGCGAATGCGAAGTCACCGGCGCGAAAATCTCTATTCGTCATTGTGGTGGGAGAAACGGCGCGCTGGGATCATTTTTCCCTCAACGGCTATGGGAAGGCCACCAATCCGGAGCTTTCGAATATTCCGGATCTCATCAACTATTCGCAGGCCTATTCCTGCGGGACCGATACTGCGCAGTCAGTGCCATGCATGTTCTCAGGTCTTGGCAAGGCGGGTTTCACGAATACGAAGGCGGCATCGCGCGAAAATCTTCTCGATATTCTGAAGCGCGCGGGCGTCGACGTGGTCTGGCGGGATAACCAAGCGGGTTGCAAAGGCGTTTGCGATCGCGTGCCGACCGAAACGCTGACCGGGCACGTGGCTCCGACGTTCTTTCCGAGCACGGAGAATTTTGACGATGTGCTCGTGGATGGGCTCGACCGGCGCATCGCAAACATGCAACGCGACACGGTCATCGTGCTGCACATGATGGGCAGTCATGGGCCGGCTTACTGGAAGCGTTATCCGGAGACGTTTGAAGTCTTCAAGCCTGCGTGCAAGGTCGTTCAGTTCAGCGACTGCGAAACGGCAAATATCATCAATGCTTACGACAATACGATCCTCTACACGGATCACGTCTTGGCACGGTTGATCGGAGTTCTGTCGGCTGCGGACAGCCACGGCGTGGACGCCGGAATGCTGTATGTTTCCGATCACGGCGAGAGCCTTGGCGAGCATAATATGTATCTTCACGGGATGCCCTACGCGCTCGCACCGGAGGCGCAGATCCATGTGCCGATGGTGGTTTGGCTATCGTCCTCGATGCGGGAGGGCACGGGGGTCGACTTGGCTTGCCTCGTTCAGCGTTCTTCGCAGCGCGTAAGCCACGACAATCTGTTTCCGTCCGTTCTCGGACTGATGGACGTTAAAACACGCGTTTATGATCCCGCGTTCGACCTTTTTTCGGGATGCCGCAAGCCTGCCTCTTAAAGGCCGACCACGCATTCCCATTTTAGGCAAAACGAATAGTCTCTGCTCTCGATTCATGCATGAGTGGCATGAGCGGGTGAGGTAGCCAGCATGCGTTGTCGTTTGCGCCAGACCATTGTGATTGCATCGTTGGCCAGTCTTGCCATCGCCGGGTCGGCGTCGGCGGATCAGCCGGCCGTCCCCGTGCCGATGCATGCTGAGGTCAGCGCTCGCACGATCACAGCCATGCTTCACACCGCCAAGTCCGGCGAACGGCCGGACCTCTCAGGGAAGTTTTTGGTCTATCTCGATCTCACCGAGCTGGACTTCAAGGGCGCGAACCTGGCGCGATCCGATTTCTACGGCACCGATTTTACGGATGCGAACTTGTCGGGCGTCGACCTCTCTCACACGAGGCTTGACCGATCCGTCTTAATCCGCGCCAATCTTTCGGGAGCAAATCTCACCGGCGCGACGATTTTGAGGCCGACGATCTATTCTGACCTTTCGAACAAAACATCCGATGCTCCACGATTTTCCGGCGCGAACCTTTCGAGGGTTCGCGTGCAAGCGGAACTGTCGGGTTCCGACTTTCGAGGCGCGGATTTGACGGAAGCAAACTTCGTTCCGCTTGAACAGCGTTCCGGCGAAGGTACGCTCGCGACGACGTACCGAAACATTCTCAAGTACTGCGATTTTTCAGGAGCGCGTTTGCATAACGCTCACATGCAGCGTGCCGTGATGTGGTTTGCAAAATTCACCGGAGCCGATTTGACGGGCGCCGACTTCACGGACGTTGATCTGTCGCGCGCGGACTTCGCTGGGGCGGATGTGTCAGGCGCGAATTTTTCACATGCGAATTTGGAAGGCGCCAGTTTTATCGGCGTGAAGGGCCTGCACGAAGCTCTCGGTCTCGATCAGTCCATTAATTTGGACCGCACGGTTCGGTAAGACGAACAATTCTAAATTATCTCGTTAAAGCAGGGGTTTTTCGCGCTCGCGACAGTTTGTACTTTAATTAAATCGCCGAAGCCTGTTAGAGTTCGTTAAATCATTTATTGTCAGTATGTTAATAAGTCGATTAACGCGAGGAGCATTATGCGAGGAGCGATGCGTAACGCGATGTCCCGTTTCTGGTTTTGCTGCGCGATCGCGGCGGTTGCGGCCACAGCGCTGTCCGTGACGCAGGCCAATGCGGTCAGCTTACGGGTGAAGCTTGCGTGCTCGAGCGATTACCGCGCGTTGTGCAGCCAGCACGCATCCGATAGCCCCGAGGTTCGCGCGTGCATGCGCGCAGCCGGTGAAAGGTTGTCCCCGCGCTGCCTCAACGCATTGATTGCAGCTGGCGAGGTCTCGCAGGAAGAAGTCGCTCGCAGGGCTGCGCAGGCGCACCAATAAAATAAATTGCGGTGCACACATTGTGCTGCCGCCGTTCTTGCCGGCGTCGGGTCAGACTTTCTGGTCCGACAACCGCGCACGCGGAAACAGCGACAACATAGGCCGATTGCTGCGCCGCTTCGGAGCAATTGAAATCGCCGGACGAGCACGCGCCTTCATTTGTCTGGATGCGGCCGAAGTGCGGGATTGAGCTACCGCCAGAACCGCCGCTTGCAGCTTGGCAGGGTCGCGTTCGCCTTTGTCGGCGGCTTCGAAAAGCCGAGCAATCATGTCGGCGATCGGAAAATCCGCGCGCCGCGCGTTGATCTCGGCCATTGCCGTCCGCAGAACGCGATTGAAGCTCTTCAACTCATCGGAACTGTAACCGTCGGCTTTCATGGTGGTCGCTTTATCCCTAGGTCGTTTGGCGGAAATCCAGCCGCCGTCCGCGCACCGGTGATCGTGCCGATACCTCAACATGTGGCGATGCTCACGAGTTTCGCCAGGGCAGATCAGCTTTTTATGTCCGCGTCGGCTTGAATTTTTTCGTGATTGTCGGACGTTGCTGAGTAGCGGTCGCGTTTGCCATCGGAATTCGGCTCTATTGGCTACAATGTCAGTTTTGCGACGCGGCGAAGTGGGTCTATTGATGAGACCGGAGGTTTTTGTGCCGGAGGAAACAATGATCCGAAGTGTTTTCATTGCGGCCGGTTTGTGCGTGCTCGCTGTCTCCGGATCGGCCAATGCCATTGGCCTGGGAGAAGCTGGTGAGCTGGAACACGCGCGCGCCAATGCTCGCGCCGGCGGTCCGCTGAGCGACCGCGATGCCGAGCTTTTAGAGCGTTATGGATGCTTGAGCGGAACAAACAGCGCGTTCTGCAAACGGCTATCACAGCGAACTCGCGATCGCGCGCACAGGCGTCGCTATAAAAAATACTAGACGCCAACTTGGAGATCGAACGAGAGCTAATGTCCGGCCGCGGTCTTTTTTATTGTCGCACGCCATTGCTCGAGCGCGGTTTCATCCGGCGATAGATAAACTGCGCCTTCGGCTGCAAAACCTTTCCATGACTCGCGATGGCGATCCGAGACGGTCGTGATAATTGGCTTTCCCGCCGCGATGGCTGCGTCGAAGGCGCGGGCCAAACCGCCGCGTTCGGCTTCGAGCTTTCCGAACTTGCTGAGCACCACGACATCGCTATCGGAGATCTGCTTCAGAAGCTCTCCGCAGGCGGTATCGACGCCGTCCGCGTCGAGGTGGCACGACGTTTCGGCTCTCGGTGTTCCGACGTAGATCGAGAACATCTTGCCGGAAACGACATCGCGAAGATATCCGGCCCGGCAGACGCGGTCCTCCAGTCCGTGCGTCTCGGCGATAAGTCCGACGACGTTCAACCCGTCGGCGCGCCACTTCGTGGCGGTTTCAGCGAACAGGGTCTGGATCGTCGGATCATCGGCGCCGACGACTGTCGCGATCGAACTTGTTGCGGGCTTCATGACGATATCCTTGAACCTCGTAGATCCATTTGGCGCGATTCAACGCGTTGAAGGACATTAATTGCTGTGCCTGCTGACTTCCAGAGTGACAAAATGAGGGGTGTAGCGAGACGGCATGCATTTGGCAGGCTCGAGCCGGATTGCATGAGTTTGCTGTTTCACGGCTATTTGATATATTTTAGGTATATCTTTTGGCTTGACGCTTGCGCAACATGGAACGATAGCCGCACTTCGCGGAAGTGATCGCGGCAATGCCGCTGATCGAGCAAATTGAGCAGCGGCGCCACGCGTCCTGTAAAAAGGGTTCGGCGCGACGATATGCTCGCTCCGTTCGTCGATGCCAAGGGTTCAGAATTGCATCGCTCGACGAGCAACAGATTGGAGTGATTTATCCGAGATCATGACCTACGTCGTCACAGAGAATTGCATCAAGTGCAAATACACCGACTGCGTTGAGGTGTGCCCCGTCGATTGCTTCTACGAGGGCGAGAACATGCTGGTCATTCACCCTGACGAATGCATCGATTGCGGGGTCTGCGTTCCAGAGTGTCCGGCGGAAGCAATCTTCTCCGACGCCGAGCCGCAGGCGACGGCGCATTGGCTCGATCTCAATCGCAAACACGCGGACCAATGGCCGAACATCGTTGCGAAGAAGGCGGCCATGCCGGACGCTGATGCGGAGAACGGCCGCGCTGGAAAGGCAGCGGAGTTTTCGCCCGAGGCTGCGACAGAAGACGCGAAATAGTCCGCCACCGTCGTCTGGCAGGCATCACGGTTATTATGGATCGTAGTCCGCCGTGCACGTCCTCAGGACCGAGCCGGCTCGCGGCGCTCTATTGATCGGTGTCGAAGCCGCGGATCGCCCATGCCGCCGCGAGGCCGAAGAGCCAAAGCGCGATCGGTGGTGCGAACAGAAGAATCGGAACTTCGATCAGATCGCCGCGACTGTTCAGGCTTCCATGCGCGCCTTCGAGCATCAGGTAGATGGTCCAGCCCATGATCCAGCCGGCTGACAGCAGCATCCAGACGCGGAACAGGCCGCGCTTCCAGTTCACCGAGCGGGTATCGCTCAAGGCGACCGCGTCTCGGCGCGGCAAGCCAAAGTTCGGCATTCGATCTCTCCTCGTGGCGCCGGGGAGCCTAAGCTTTCCCGATCGAGTCCGCCAGATTGCGTTTTAGGTTGTACAAACGCCGATGAACAAGATTCCGCGCGTGCACACGTATGCCAGCCGAGATGATGGGCCGGTCGTTTTCACCCGGCCGCGGCGCATCTTTATGACCACCGAGCCCGTTCCGCCTTGGCAAGGCTTGAGCGCGACGATAACTCGCGCGCAGTCTTGATGGCTCGCGTGCTTTCCGCGCCTCTCGTCCGGTCTTTTCGCAGGCGGCGGGGACGGCGGATCGTCATCGCCGGCGGTCCACGGTTTGACCATTGTGTAATCATGCGTCTTGTAATCAGCTAGAATTCGCACCAACTTCGATTGCCTCGGTCAGGATCGAGGCTCGCCGCGGTTCCTACGTCCGGAAGACCCGTTCTAAATGGCCAAGTCGCATTTTCCGCTTATTTCGGCGCTTTCCGTGGCGATGCCGCGCCGTAAATTCGTGACGAAGAAAAAGGTCAATGTCGGCTTTCTTGCGCCGCTTTCCGGGCCATTGAAGTCTTGGGCGGAGCCGGGGTTTAATGGCTGCCTGATCTGGCAGGAGCGGATCAACGCGAGCGGCGGATTGCAGATCGGCGATCATCGCTATCTGATCAACGTTATTCCGTATGATACCCAGTTCCAACCCGACCGCGCGTTCGAAGGAGCCCGCAAGCTCGTCATGGAGGACGAGGTCAAGTTCCTGATCATGGTCGGCGGTAATGACTTTTCGCGACCGCTGCGGGATTTTTTGAATCAGCGCCGAATTCTCGTCAGCACGGCCTTGCCGAGCGATCTTACGCCGGATTCTCGAACGCTGATCGCGCCGAGTGAAGTTCATCCTATTTACAACGTGACCGGGGTCGATTGGCTGAAGCGGACGCATCCGAGCATCAAGACGGTTGCCATGTGCACGCAAAACGACGCGCACGGCATCCCGTCCATTGCCACTTACCGCGCCGCGTTCGAAGCTGCCGACATCGACGTTGTCGCCGAGATTCTGTTTCCGATCGAAACGTCCGAGTTCAAGCCGCTGGTGCAAGAGCTGCTTTCCAAAAAGCCCGACCTTTTATGCTGGGACACGGCTTATGAGCCGTTCGTGCACGCCTTGACGATCGAGGCTTTTCGGCAGGGATACCGGGGGCCGATCCTGTCGTGCACTTGCGATAACTATGTCGAGCTGATCGCAAAGACATCTGCCGAATTCATGGAAGGCTTCGTTTTTCAATTCCCGGATTTCGACGATCCGCGTCTGAATGATCAGCAGATCAGCTTTGAAAATCCGAACGGTTTTTACGAAGAGTTCTGCGCGCGCTTTCCGGGCACTTGGAGTGCCGTCTCCTGGCAGTATGTGTCGGTGCTGGATATTTGGAAGTCGGCCGTCGAGCGATGCCGATCTTTCGAGCCCGGGACCGTCATGGCGATGATGAAGGTCGGGGGGCGCAGCCGCAATGTTTTCGGCGATGCGATCTGGTGGGGCCGGGAACTGTTCGGTATCGACAATGCGCTCGTCGGGTATTGGCCAGTGGTCAGAATTCAGGACGGTCGTGCGCGGATCGTGGAGTTCGGCTCCATTCTCGACTGGTGGTCGCAACACAAAGAGGTTCTCATCCGGCACATGCGCAAGATGGGCCTGATGTGGGACCAGCGCGAAGAGAAAATCGCGGAAAGCCGATATATTCTTTAAGCAGACTCAGCTTCACTCATGGCTGATAGAGAAGATCCTGCTGATTGCTGGCGATGATGAGATTCATGAATTCCATCGCGGCTTCGATATCCCTGTTCTCCAAGGCCTCGAAAAGCGAGCGAAGGCGTTGGCGGCTGTCGCTGATGCGCTTCGGGGATAACGATTGAATGCGCGTCGCAAGCCAATGAGGCTGGCAGCGGACTTCGCCTACAATCCGGTACATCGTGATCAAGAGGCGATTGTGGGTACCTTCCGCAATCTTCATCAGGAATTGCTTTTCCAAATGCGCGAATTTCGCGGCGTCCGCGACGACCGTTTCGATGTCTTCAAGCAGGATGCGGAGCTCGTTCAAATCGCGCACGGACATATACAATGCGCCGAGCCGGACGATTTCCGGTTCCAATAGCGAACAGACGACGCCCATCTCGAAGGGTGAAGCCGATTCCACAATGGGTTTGATGTCGAGGACGTCGAGAGATGGTGGAGCGGGGACGGGTGCGCTTTGCGGGAGCGGCGCAGGCTTATAGATGACATACGTGCCGCTGTTGGCCCGCCGCACGACGACGCCATAGGCTTCAAGAAATTCCAGGGCTTGCCTGACGGTGGATCGCGTCAAGCCGAATTCATCGGCGAAATTGCGCTCGGCTGCGAGGCGAGAGCCAAATGAATACTCACCTGAGACGATGCGTTCGAAAACGCGCCGGGCGGCCAGTTTCACCTTTTCCTTCGCGAACGGAGGATCGACGCCCTCCTGCTCCCAAGGCGGGATAGCTTTTGATATTGCGCCAGCCATTTCTGCTCCCGTATGTCTTTGTTTTTTGCGGCTGCTAGTCCAGAGGCGCGTGTGCGCGGTCGAGATATTCCGGTTTCAATGCGATCGTCAGATATGCAGCATCGATGAGGGGGCGCATTTCGACCACCGTATTTTTCGACACCGATCGCCATTGCTCTTCCGCGCTTTTCACGATGCGCGCGCGTTTTTCTGGCGGTTTTTCTGGCGAAGGACGCGCTGCAAGCGCGACGCGCGTGTGGGCTTCGGCGGCGTCTTCGCCGAACGCGGCCTGAATGGCTTCGGCGTGCTTTTGCAGGCGATCGGGCTCCGCGTTGTGTCCACGCGCCTGATCGTAGATCGCCTCCGTTATGGCCGCGGCGCCGGCACAGATCGTCAGATACTTTTCCCGGCGCAGGCGTGTCAGCACGTCAGGATGATTGGCTGCGAGCAGGAAATGAAACATCGAACTGCTTGCCGAAGACGGGATGTCCACCTGCCGCACCCACGTCTCCACTTTTTGCCAGTGATCTCGTGCCGTGCTCAAAGCGCTCATGGCCTGGTCGCGATGACCGGCAATGAACTCGATCAGTCCGAGGTTATTGAGTGCGGCTGCCCGCCTCGGATCATCGTCCGGAAGATGATCGGCGAATGCGCAGCTGTCGCGCCAAAATAAGGCGGCTTCATCGAAGCGCGCATCCTCGATTGCTCTTACGCCGGCCAGGGTACAGGGCAGCCAAGCGTCGGGCCGATTTATCCCATTCACAACGTTCGGCTCCCCTACGGCATATGTTTGCTGACGACTGATCATCTAATTGGCATAGAAATCCAACATAATCAAACCAAATATCACCAATCATCACCAGTGCTTTCCAAAATGATTATAATTCAATAAATAGGCTGTTTATTTCGCAAATGCACAGTATTTCCTGCCTCTGCTAAAAAGCTGAGCAAGGCCAAATTTTTCCACTCTGGAAACGAATTTTAACTTGCTTCCTTTGCAAGATGTGAAAATATCGCACCCATCAATCAGGAAATGTCGTTTTTGGTTATATTTTGGCATTTTTGGTTGAAATCATAAAAAACTGCATCGCAAAAGCGGCAGAACACTTTTCCTGGGAGGGAAATAATGACGGTTGAAGCAGCAAGCATTCACGGAGGGCACGTTCCAAAAGAACTTGTTCGCTCGATAGATTGGCGCGGAGCGTTTTGGGTTGCGAGCGGGGTGCCGGCGCTGGTGCTGTTCTCGATCGGCGGCATCGCGGGCATGACGGGGAAGATGGCGTTCGTCGT
>Ga0172380_10000771_pt1 | contig 58503 bp, 42 predicted proteins | sample Leawe162metaG_FD_119747 | JGI IMG/M metagenome (GOLD analysis project Ga0172380, IMG submission 119747) | Leachate microbial communities from a municipal landfill in Southern Ontario, Canada - Leachate well 162 metaG | ecosystem: Engineered > Solid waste > Landfill > Unclassified | place... | reverse complement strand
GCGTAAACTATGTATTTCATCTAAATATCCATCATTTATGGATACAAACCGATTTAAGTCGGTTGATGCATCTGTACTTTCTGTATATGCCAACTGTTGACTTCCTACTATTTCTATGTCTGAAGATATTGAACTATTCTCAAATGAGCTTTTAGTCACTAACTCACAATATTCGATTAAATAATTAATGTCTGGCGCAACTGCAGGTGTATAGGCAACAAATATTTTTATCGGTTCAGTCGTTTTTATTGATGTAATACTATTATTACTATTTATTTTTTCTGACTTTACATTAGAAGGTCCTTCTAATTTACATTCATTCTTGGCAAACACTGCTCTATCTATTTCTTCTATTAAATGAATCCCATCTCCTAACCATTCTATTCTATAAAGACATTCTCCATGCCAGATACGAAAATCATATTCTCTATCTTTTCCAATTATTAATATTATTCCACCTTCCTTGATATCACCCCAATAACCAACAATACCGTTAAATTTTTTCGCTGATTCCTCTTTAATTTCAAACTCAAATTCATTCTCAAATATTTTTAAACTTCCAATCATCCCTTTTGTAAATGAAATTTCGGTTTTTAGTTTTCCTGCTTCCCATCTTTTTATTTCCTCCTTTGATTTGAATCTATCGAATTTTTTCTGTACTTCACTCGAAAAAACATAGCTATCTGTTTTGTCTTCAAACACTTGAGTTTGAGATTTGATTGTTACTGTCAAAAATAGTGCAAGAATAATGGTAGAAAATAGATTTTTCATAAATCATCCTTTTTTATTTTGTAGTCAGTTAATAGTGATTTATCCATAGGCCGATAGGTACCTAAGTTATAGTGATAAACCATACTTATCATTGCGACTAAACCAATTTGTGGATTTATAAAGTAGTAGATATCATCTCTGAAAAGTGGTTTGAGATCGAGGAAAACCATTTTAAACACAAAACATCTGAAATCACCTGCTGGTGTTGATATTAATGAATCAGTTGATACTAGTTCATAAGTTGTCATTAATCCATCTAACTCACCATACATATCTCCGACTGTTGCATAATAAAATTTATGTGCTTTATATTCTTTTCCTATTCCATATTTAGTTGTAAAGATTAATTCGTCATCAGAAGTAATAAGCGAATCGTATTTTTCTTTTCCGAAGTAATAAATCCCTTCTTTTCCCTGATAAATTAATTTACTTCCTTGAAACAATTCTGGGGTGTTGTTAAGTGAAGGTTTCAAATCCTCACCACAAGTAAATAATTTATATGCCGTTACTTTTTTACCTTTAGAATTCACTTCCATCTTTCCATCGATTATAAATCCGCTTATAAAGATAGATGTATGCCCGTAACTACTATCACTATTGCTGTAATAATATCTTTTATATAACCAGTGATTACCAACATTCAGCGGAATTAATGAATCAATTATAGATTGTTCATTTTTAGGCTCTACAATATTATTTTTTTCGTGGCAGCTATTTAAAAAATAAGCAAAAGAGATTACCATAAAAATGGTAAGTATGTTTTTTAGAGGAGAGTAGAATTTCGAATTAACCAAATAATCCCTTATAATCATAACATTTACCTTAAATATATTGTAATAAACCTATAATAAATTATAATCAATTAACAAGCTATAAAGAGAGACGACAAAAGCAATACCAATATTTTTGCATTACTTTTTATATAGATTGCCATTGATATAATAAAAAAAAAGAGCTAAATTTTTGGTTAAGCATTTTTACTACAAATTTGATTCAGAAAAATCCATTATTTAATCAAAATCATTTTCTTCACTTGAGAAATACTAATTGTTTTGATTCTGTAGAAATATATTCCGGTCGCTACAGTACTGCCAAACGAATCTTTTCCATTCCAAGTAACTCTTTGCCTTCCGGCACTTTGATAGCCTTCCACTAATACATTGACTAACTGTCCCAACGAATTATATACCTCAAGTTTAACATTTCCTTCCTTTGGAAGGTTGTATTCAATAGTTGTAGCAGGATTAAACGGATTCGGGTAGTTCTGTAATAACTCAAATGAAGTCGGAGTTTCATTAATATTTTCCCTTTCTACTTTCACCGGAAAATCTGATTGATGTTCTAAAATATAATTTGCATAATATCTTAAAGTATCTATTGCCTGAAGATAACTTGTGCCTTCTTTTCCGCCTGCGACTATTTGTGCAATTATTATAGATACTCTTTCACCGGGAAATATGAAGTCATTTAATTTTGCCGATAAACCAAGATTTCTATTCCCCGGAGAAAACGCAGTTCCATCCAACCATCCGCTATGATTAACCGGATCTCCGGATAATGGAAAAGAAGTTTCTCCTCCCCCGTATTGAGCAGGAGTTTTGCAGCGTGATCCATCCTTTAATTTCCCCTGCATTAAATTATATAGATGTAGCGCACCTAAATAACTCCCCATTTCAGGGAAATTGTATTTTGAATCCCCATTAACAAAAAAATTGAATGCAATCTCTTTTTTTTCCATTATCTGATATCCTAAAACATACGGATTATTTCCAACAGATTGGTCATTTGCTTTTGAATTGTAACAATATGCTAATTGACGCGTGGAATCAGAACCCACAAGATCATCACCGGGATCACCAATATCCGGATCCGAAAAGAAACCGCAATATAAATCTGATATTCTTTCATTACCATTATTTGTAATAGTATATTTTCTAAATATTGTGTTTTCCAAAACAGGGTGGTTAGTATAATTCCAAATTGTTACATCTATATCGATATTTAACTGATTGCTGCCAAAAGTTTTATTAATTTGTTCAGCATTTGAATCATTCATCTTATACCAAATAGTTTGAGCTGCCCCTTTTATTCCGGGGATATCGATTTTTGGGTCATATATAAAATTAGTATCTAAATCTACGAAAGGAGCACCATTTCCATAATCCCAATTATTCCAAGCTGATTCATATTTTGATCTTATCTCTTCTTCGGTCCCTTCACCATCATTTATTTCAGTGGTTAAATCTCCATTTTTATAATCTCTCCTTACTCTAAGAATATCTATTGCATTTACCATACCCGATTTAAATGTATTTCCGACAACTCTAATTTCTCCATTAATCTTTCCGCCAATAACCAATCCCGACCACCAGATACCTTTATAAGGGTTATTCTTAGGATAATGAAATCCATTCATTTCGTCATAACTGTAATCGGATAGACCGTTATTAGCATAATTACTCGAAATGTTATTTAAACTAAGCCTAATAAATTCTTCATTCGGTGGGTTTTGCGCAAGTAGTATTATGGGTAAAGACAAAATGATGAAAAATATTTTTATCATTTTAATTGTTCTTCGTAATTATTTTATATCACCAAAATAAAAATAAAGCGGGCAAAAGCAATCCCAATATTTTTACACTACTTTTTATGTCGATTGTCATTGATATAATAAAAACAAAGAGGCAAATTTTCGGTTAAATGTTATGCAGTTATCATCTATATAACCCTACCTTTAATTTATTACAGCTTTATTCGGATCAATTCTATTTTAAATAATTGTGATTGTTCAATTAAATCTTTATGAGAAATTGCGGTTTTATACGATGTTAAAATTTCATTATTCTCTTGAGGCCAGTCGGCTATAAATGATGCGTATATCATTGATGCGATTACTGGACTTAATAAAACAATTACAACACCTGCAGCGGGGAGAGTAGTGTATTGTGATGCAAGTAAGCCGGTTAATAGTGCTCCGGTTCCTCCTCCGATAGCTGCAAAACCATACTGTTTCCATAATGAAAGATTGGGATTCTGGGCTTTTGCAACTAACCGAACCCCTACGGCTGAACCAAACATATAAGAAGCAACTGTTAGACCAAACAAAGCACCCGTAAGTGCACTTTCTTCATTTTTCCATGCATGCGCATACGTTGCTATTAGTGGAGGGGTGCAAAAGACAAATGCAAGTCCCGTTCCGAGAAGTGCCTGACCGGCTAAATTTATGGCAGAATGTCTTCGGGGTATGATATTATCCGATTGAAATATAATAATATTGCTATTATTTTCAGAAAATGTAAATTCAGTTTTTAGTTCTTCAAACGATTTTATAACACTCTGAGCAGCTATTTGTGAGCACAGTAAAATAAATAATAAAATTATCGCTCTCAATTAATATTCTCCTCTTTTTGTCTTAAAATTAAGATCAAAACTATACTACTATTTTCTCAATTTCAATGCAAAAAGTATTCATATTTTAGCTATGGAATAGCAGCTCATTACATTAGATAAATATTAATGTTAGGCGCAGTTGAAATTTTTTCGATATGGTGTTAGTATTTAAAAAAAGGGTCGGAGAATTTTGATATTAACTCCCCAGCCCCGCGCCCTCACCATCCGCTCATCACGGATTTTTTTCTTCTGCATTCGCAGAAAATTAATTACTATTTAATCAAAATCATCTTTTTAAAATCAGAAAATCTTTCAGTCCGAATTGAGTAGATATAGATTCCGCTGGCGAATTGATTTGCATTCCACTTCACCTGATGATAACCGGCATCTAATTCAGTATTCATTAATTCTGCTACTCTTTCTCCGAGAATATTAAAAATCTCAATTTTTATTTTGCTTCGCTCAGGAATTCCAAACTTGATAATGGTTTCGGGGTTAAAGGGATTTGGATAATTTTGGAATAACTTGAATTCCGTTGGGATAATAAAATTTGAAATTGTAAAGGCAGCTTCGCTATGTAGATAAGTTATTTTTTCTCCTTTTTGAAGTGTGATCTCTTTTGAACTGAATGGATCAAAAAGTTTAATCGGTTTTTCGGTTGCTGTTATTGTTATAATATTTGAAGGAGATTGAATTTTAAGTAAACCGCTGCCCGTTTCAACTAGTGAATTATTAGAAAATCGAGCATCGAATGCACTTGCCGGAGGAAGTGGAGGTAATTCATAATATTCATATTGTCCCTTGCTATCAGCCAGATATATCTCCTTGGCGATGCTAATTCCGTCTGAAACAGCTATCTTATTCCAGCTATCTGGGATTTCTATTTTTTTTATCGCCGGGTTTGGATTAGGAATAAAATTAATTTTTCCGTCTGTATTAGTTTTAATCCAATAACCTTTTGATGGTTCCAATGAAGTTGCGCTGAAATAAGATGTTGTATTAGAGTAGCCAAATATTTGAGATGTTACAATATCTTTTGGTTCGCAGATTATTCCCGATGATGGAATCGATGAAGGAAAACCGCCTATAATATTCCACCCCTTTTTCACATCTATATATTCTTTTGGTCTATTTCCTTGAATTGAAACGCTGTCTTTATTGGGGAATCGTGCCCAAAATCCATCTGAATAAGGGATATTTTGCACCGACTTATATTCTCCGTTGAATGTATAAACGGGAGCATTCGTATTCGGAAAAATTGAAGTAAATAACATATTCGGATTTTCGACGGGTATAGAGAGTAAATTCCATCCGCTTTCATATAATATAGAAAAGGTTTGTCTGCCAAATTTAACTATGAATTGGTTTTCATAAACTACGGATTGTGTTCCGGTAATCGATTCAACGAAAAAACTGATTCTATAAGTGGAATCGACCAGAAGATAAGAACAATCAATATTAAAAAACACTTCTTCAAGGTTGTTGCCCGCAGAGGCAGCTACATTTTTTCTCCCGCTGGAATAACCGGTTCCGTTTATTACGTAATGCATATTTTTAATCGTACAATCCTCCACCGCAGGGTTATTGTCTATATAAAATACTCTGCTATTCGTAGAACTCCATCTTCCTATATCGTCAAGCATGCGAATATGAAGGAAATGGAATCCCCTGATTAATCCGGTAAGCGGAATTATATAATTTGTTGAAATATTTTTTGCGGATATAATTGGTATTTTGCTTCCTTTGCCGAACCCGGGATCGCTATCTATAAAGTATTCAACAACCTTAATATTATGCGAAATAGTATTTGCTATTTTATCGACATAAAATATTCTTGGTTCTCTGTGGCTCATTTTCCCATTTTGATCTTTAGAAACAATAAATAAGGTATGTAAGCCTTCGGAAAGGGAATTCAGATCAACAGTATAGCTAGCCGCAATATTATTATCTGAGGTAATCGAGATCTCGTGTAAAGAGTTAGTTTTTATTTCGCTATCTATCGCATAATATAGCTTATCAAAATTTGGGAGTGTGGGTATTTTATCGACATAGAATATTCTGTAACGAGTTTCGGAGAATTTGCCATCGCTATCATAGGCGCGGATAAACAATACATGTAATCCCACTGCCACCTGTGAGAGATCGATATTAAAATTAAACTCCTCATCGAGTATTCCTTGAGCGGGTACTCTGATTCCCATGCCGAATCCGGAATCGGAATCGAGAGAATACTCAAGATAGAGAAGATTGCCATTTCCCGATTGTGCAATTAGAATGAGCGGGAAAGTGAAAAGAATAATTAATTTTCTTATGAACTTTTTCATATCGATATCAATTATTTGTTCGTGCTTTTATTGTAATATTTAATCCTTCATCTATCGTTCCAATTGTGGGGACTATCATTTCGTATATTATAGGAATAGCGGGGAGACCGGAGAGTTGATAAGAGTTATCTCCACCGAACATACCGCAATCAACTCCATTAATACCGGCTCCGATTGCCGGAGAGCCAGCTCTTAAATGGTATCGAGCATCTTGGCTTCCTTCGGTAAGAGAAATAAATACTTCATCCATATTAACATCTAAGAGATTTCCGAGAGCAGGATCAAACGCCGGGTCTGATACGCATACAATATTATTTCTTACATCACAATCAATAAAAACATAGTAATGAGCGCTTGGTGAGAAAAGAATATTATTATGAAATACAAAATAATTACCATTTGCTCCTCGTCCGATAGTATTATTGCTTACGAGCGTGTTGTTGGTTTCTCCAATCTCTAAATTCCATAAATAATTATTTGTTATTACGATATTTTTTAGAGTAAATATACCAGGATCACGAGAGATGTTATCCAAATAATTTTGAGTAATTATCAGGCTGGCGGTATATTCTGTAAGTTCTATCCAACTAATTTTATTTCTTTTAATCAGTATCTCTTTTTCGTTTAATTTTAGATGCTGAATAATGCAGCTCGTAATTACTGAACCTTCAGAACCATCTTCAAAAGTAACTGACTCTAAAGTTGCAGGTACGTTTGTGGTTCCGTTATATAAACCATTATCATTAAAAAAATATCCTGTACCGATGATTACTAATTTTTTTGTAATTGTTGCGGCCGGATAATCCGCCGGATTGCCAGCTATATAAAGTGTATCCCCATTTACTACGCCTGGGTTATCGTTTGCCTCTTGAAGATTTGTAAAATCGGGAAGATGCGTCGGATCTAATGATATTCTCCAGCTTCCTCCGAAACTAATTTGAGAAACAAAGAAAAGTATTAATAGTTTTTTCATAACGCCCTCTTACTTATAATTTATTAAAATTCAGCAGATGAGTGAGTACTATAAATTATGCAAGTAAGGTGCCAGATTATGAGGCGCATTTATGAATTAAAATTGAGGGGCGAAAAGAAAAAGTGTAAACTTTAGTTTAAAACTTGCAACTAAAGTTTACACTTTATGAAGAATTTTGAAGAAAAAATTCAATTTAGATACATTACCTTAACTGAAGCAATGTCGCTAAACAGAATATATTCTTTATAACGATACTGAAGATTTATGTTATAGAGAATATAAGAATAATCACTAAAATGGCTAATCCAATTACTATAAAACGGGCATAGGGAGGGCAGCCCTTTTGCTCGATCTCTATTTCATCTGTTTCTATCTTATTTATCTTTTTATTCATTTGATACTCCGTTAAACATTTTCTGCATGGATAGATCATTCGGTTATCCTATTGTTGCCTTTAGAGATGCAATATTTTCTATTTCGCCTTCGAGCAGATCACCTTTTACAACTTTGCCTACTCCTTCAGGAGTGCCGGTGAAAATTAAATCTCCTTTCTCGAGTTTCATCTTAGAGGATAAAAATTTTATAATGCTAATAGAATCAAAAAGCATTTTATCGAGTGTGGAATTTTGTCTTGTTTCCCCATTCACTTTTAGGGAGATTGCTTCGTTACCTTTCAACTTATATTCGCTCTTGGTAATGAAATCGGAAATAACCGCCGCACCATCAAAACATTTTGCTAATGTCCATGGTTCACCCTTCTTTTTAAGTGAGAATTGAAGGTCTCTTAATGTCATATCGAATCCCACACCATAGCCGTAGATAGCATTTTCAGCACTTTCGTCATCGGCATCTTTAATATCTTTTCCGATCACAAGTACGAGTTCTACTTCGTGATGGAGTTCGGTAGAATAAGCCGGATGAATAATTTCGCCGCCTGAATGAAGGAGTCCCGAAACATTTTTCATAAAAATTAATGGAAATTCATCAGGAACTTCATTGCCAAGTTCTTTTGCATGTGCTGCATAATTTCTTCCTACACCAATAATTTTTCCGATAGGAAGCTGTTCTTCGCTGTTTTTAATTTTTACGTATTCCATATTGTTTAAGATGCCTATATGATTAAAAAGATTCAGTGAATTTAAGTTTTTTGTTCTTTCTTTTTCGCTGCGGGGAAAAGAATATTATTTAATATCAGACGGTATCCCGGAGAATTTTTAAATAGCGAAAGTTCGGTGGGGGGATCGCCTACCGCATGCTGATAATCTTCAGGATCGTGCCCTCCATAAAAAGTAAAAGTACCTCTGCCGTAATTGCCGTGAATATATTTTACTTGGTCGCTGCCTGCTCGTTCGCCTAAAATAAAAACAGAATTTTTAATAAGCTTTTTGCGAAACATTGTAGTTTGTCCCATAAAACCATGAATTACGTTTACATGGTCTTGAGTAAGCATAGTGGGGACGGGATCATACTTAGCGGAGAAATCGAAAAGAGTAAAATAGTCATTGCTCTCGGCACCGATTTCGAGCGGATTGATATCGATATCGCTATATTCATAAATGAGCGGATTCATCTCGAGCTTGAAATCATGGAATGCGAATGTATTATCATAATTAATTTTTTTTTGAGCATTCGGATCGGGAGGATCACCGTCATACATCCTATCAACAATATCCACATCCAAAGCCGAAAGAGCAATATCATAAGAATCGGTAGCCGAACACATGGCAAATAAGAAACCGCCATTTGCTACGAAATCTTTTATCGAGATGACTACACCTTTTTCCATTTCGGATACTTTTTTAAATCCGAGCTTCTTCGCTTCATTTTCTAAAAGCGTCTGCTGTTCGATATACCATTGGGCATTAGAGAAAGCGGCATAGAACTTACCGAATTGACCCGTGAAATCTTCGTGATGAAGATGAAGCCAGTCATATTTTTTTAGGTCGCCACGCAGAATTTCTTCAATCCATATTTTATCGTATTTCACTTCGGCATATTGAAGAGCGAGAGTAACGGCATCATCCCATGGCTGAAATCCGGGTGGAACGAAGACAGCAATTTTCGGAGCTTTTTCGAGACGCGCTACATCCATATTGTTTTCTTCGCTCTGAACTTCTGCATAAATTGCTGCCGCCTGCTGCTGCGAAAGAGTTTCAAAAGCCACACCTTTAATACGGCATTTTATAGCAAGCTGATCAGAATAATCGAGCATAAAAGATCCGCCTCGGTAATTTAGCAGCCAATCGGCTTTGCCTCCCTCAACTAAAGCATTGAAAGTAATTCCGTAAGCTTTGAGATGGTCAGTCTGCGTTAAATCCATATAAATAAGAATTTTCGGTTGTGCGGCGATTATCCCGGCTATAAGGAAATATATAAGTAGTAATTTTTTCATTAAAGGAATTTAAACAGGAATGAGCTAATAAGAAAGGTCAATACGAATGATTTTGGTTAATCCATAATCATATTGTCTTTATATGTAGAAATGAAGTCATGTATATTGCTTAGTTAGTTCAAGTATTCATATAACTTCTCAACTTTTATAATGCCATATTCATGATGATTAGATTTCACTAATGAAACAAAGAAATAAATATACCCGCTATTTTGCTCATAGCGGGCTATTAATTTTCTTAGCGTGTTACGCTATTTTGCGGTCGGAGGACATATAAATCGGCGTCTCTCCTTTAAGCACTACGTCCCTCGTAATAAGACACTTATCCACATTTTCCATAGTAGGAATTTCGTACATAATATCGAGAAGGATATTCTCAACAATAGAACGGAGAGCACGAGCACCGGTCTTGCGTGCTATTGCTATCTTTACGATTTCTTCTAATGCAAGTTTATCAAACTCTAATTCCACACCTTCCATCATAAAGAGTTTTTTGTATTGCTTAATAATCGCATTCTTCGGTTCGGTGAGAATATTCTTTAATGCCTGCTCATTCAATGAATTGAGTGGTGCGGTAATTGGAATTCTTCCTACTAATTCGGGGATCATTCCGAATTTTATTAAGTCTTCAGGGAGAACTTTTAGTATAATATTTTCTTTATCGATTTCCTCTTTTGGATCATATTTTGCATCAAAGCCAATTACACTTTTATTTATTCGGGAAGCAATTATCGGTTCAATACCATCAAAAGCACCGCCGCATATAAATAAAACATTTTTTGTATTTATGTTAATAAGATTTTGTTCCGGATGTTTTCTTCCGCCACGAGGAGGTACTCCGGCAACCGTACCCTCAAGAATTTTGAGTAATGCTTGCTGAACGCCTTCACCCGATACATCGCGAGTAATCGAAACACTTTCGCTTTTACGAGCGACTTTATCTATTTCGTCAATATAAACGATACCTTTTTGCGCACGTTCGAGATTATAATCAGCAGCTTGAAGCAATCGGACTAATACAGTTTCAACGTCATCTCCCACATAACCGGCTTCGGTAAGCGTAGTCGCATCTGCGATTGCAAATGGCACATCTAAAATACGTGCCAGTGTCTGCGCCAATAAGGTTTTACCTGTACCGGTAGAACCCATTAATAAAATATTGCTCTTTTCGATTTCAACATCATCGACATCAAACATTGAAGTAGCGGCATTGATTCTCTTATAGTGATTATAAACCGCTACGGCAAGGTTCTTTTTCGCGCGATCTTGCTCAATCACATATTCATCAAGCGATTTTTTTATCATATCAGGAGTTAGTGTAGAATTGTAATTCTCTTTTTTCTGAACTCCGCCCGTTGAATTACTTTTTAGTATATCAACGCTGGTCTTTATACATATATCGCAAATATAAACATCGGGACCTGCTACCATACTTGAAACTTCAGAGCCGTCTCTTCCGCAAAAAGAACATTTAACGCTCGGATTTTTACTGTCATTCATAAACTTTTGCCATCTTTTAGTTTGTAGAATTTAAAATTTCTCTTACCCTGTCAAAATATAATGAGTTAGGATAAAATTCAAGTAAATTTTTATAATTTTCTTCGGACTTAACTTTGTTATTTAAGCCATTTTGATAGACCTGACTTAATAAAAATAGTGAGGTGTCTGAATATAACCCCTTTGTTTTATTATCACTTAGCACTTCTAATACTTTTATTGCCTCATCGTATTTATTTAAAGCAATTAACATTTGAGCATACTTAAATTTCGAAATATTATTTAATGTAATTGCGTTTTCGTTTTCAGATAAAGATTTAAATATTAATGTCGCCTCTTCATACTTTTCTTGTTCACTTAATAAATCAGCTTTCACATAACTTAACAGATTAAGAGAATCTTTAGTTCCGGTATTAATTAAAATAGCAAGTTCGAGGGCATCATTCGCCTGATTAATACCAAGATTGCTTATAACCCTTTTTAATTCTTTAGACGCATCCTCAAATTTTCCTTGCCAAAAATAGATTTTTCCTTTTAGGAAAAGAGCATCATTTCGGACTTCAATATCACCACGTGGAGCAGTAATTAAATTTTCTATATAGCGGAGCGCATCATCAAGTCGATTCTCTTTAATATAAATTTTGGAAAGTTCAAGAGCGGCAAGTACGCCATAATTAGTAAGAGCATAATTTTTAATTGCATCTTTGTATAGCAATTCTGCATTATCGAAATCAATAAGTTTATATTGGTAAATGTAACCGCTTCTATATAGTGCTTCGGCGGGAATATTAATATTCTTCTTATTCTCTGTGAGTTTCATGTAAGAATTAATAATCTCTTTATAAATATCAGAAGGAGCGGGAGTAGATTTATGAAGTGGTTTCCAGTCTTCGGAGTTGTTTTTGTGTTTAAGGTTGGCTGCTTGTTCGGCAGTTCGTGCTTTGCCTATTAACGCAAGTTGATAAACCGGACTTTGCGGAAAATTTGTTATAAGGTTTTCGTACGCTGTGGATGCAATTTCGTACTCAGAATTATTAAAAGCATCTTGGGCGAAATTAAAAATCATATTACCCGTTCCTCCCGCAATTTTATCAAGTTTTTTGTTTATCTCAAAAGCATCCTTATAGTTATCATCCTGCATATACAAAAATGCGATAAGATCAAGAAGTTGATAAGTCGGATTTTTATCGGCATATTTTTTTACAACTTCGATTGTTTCTTTAATTGCACCGGGTTTAGTTAAATAAGACTGCATTCTTGATTTAGCAAGACCAATCTGCTCCGGTTTTCTGCTAACGAGTTCGCAATATTCGGCAGCTGCTTCTTTAAAATTCATATTGACTGCATAAATATTAGCTAAATCGATCGAGAAGATAAGAGGATCATCAGAAACCTCCTTACCACGCCTAAGAAATTCAATTGCTTTATCGAAATTTCTATTCTCTATTGCGTAATTAGCAATTACTCGATATGCAACGAGTGAATTGTGATTTTTATTTATCGCTTCTTCCCAGATTTCATTACCGCGTGAAGTGCTATCCATATAATAATATATTGAGCCGAGCATTCCGTACATATTAATGTCTTGCGGACTTTTATTTAATCTTTCTTTAATTGTTTTTATCGCAGGCTGGTATTTTTTCTGACGAACTAAAATTTTATTATATGAATCAAAATAGAGTGGATTATTGGGACTGGCGTTTATGAGTTCAAGATACAACGTTTCGGCTTTGTCCAATTGTCCGGCATTCTCGAAACTTTCCGCAAGGCGATATTTATTCTCTTGATTCAAATCGTTCTGTGAGAACAATTGCGAAGAGACAAAAAGGAAAATCAATATATAATAAAAGAATCTCATATCATCTTAAAGATATTTTCATCAAAAATGTTCCCGATGCCGAGAATTAAATTTGGGTCGAGTGTTTTTTTTAGTTGTGCCATTTGCAAGATTTCATCTTGGTTATACATTAGCTTAAAATATTCTCGTTTCATCTTTCCTATTCCATGTTCAGCAGAGACCGTTCCATCAAGCCGGACGGCTTCCTTGCAAATTTCGTAGTATAAAGCTTTTGCTTTAATAAATTGTTCATCATTTTCGGGCAGCATATTTAAGTGAAGATGAGAATTTCCAAAATGGCCATAAGCGACATAATTAATATTCTCTTTCTCAACAATATTTTTTGCGAAAGAATAAAATTCGTGGAAATGATTATCAGGTACGGCAGTATCTGTGCCAACTTTTCTGAATCCATGTTGAGTAATAAATTCATTTACTTTCCAAGAGATTGCGTGTCGGAAATCCTTGAATTCCTCTAAGTTTTTTTCATCGAAAGCGAACCATGAGTTTTCGATATCTGCATTACTTTGGTCTAAGAAATTAAACCACTCAGCTTCGATACCGTTGAAAGATTTGTCGATCTCCTGCTCGAACCAGATTGCTGCTTGTGCGGAATCGGGAATTTTGGTAAATGATTTCTTTAGAAATTGAAGTGCGAACTTATCGAAAAATTCGAGACTGCGCGGCTGAACAGTTTTATTGATTTTTACTGCACTTAAGAAACTAAACGCACCATCTTCAGAATTGAAAAACAAAACAGCAGATAGAATCTCACCCGGAAGATCAATTAATTTTAATTCGGTTTCTGTGATAATTCCGAGAGTACCTTCAGAGCCGATAAATAGATCAATAGCATCCATACCGGAACGACAATAATAACCCGCAGCATTTTTTGTAGCGGGCATTTTAATCTCAGGGATTTTCAAAGAATAACTTTTTCCGCTTTCTGAAGTGAGACTTAATTCATATTCGTCAGCGATACATTCGCCATGTTTGAGGGACAAGACTTCTCCATCGGGAAGGACAATTCTTAGTCGATTAACATAATTGCGAGTTGGACCATATTTATAAGTACGTGCGCCTGATGAATTAGTGGCAATTGTAGATCCGATAAAGCAATTTCTTTCGGTCGGATCAGGCGGATAAAGAAGATTTAATTTTTCAGTTTCATCTTGGAAATATTGAAGTAGTACACCGCCCTGAACAACTGCTTTTTTCCCGACTGTATCGATAGAAATAATTTTATTAAGTTTTTCTGTTGAGATAAGGATTCCACCTTCGGGTACTTTTGCACCTGTCAAGCCGGTTCCATTCCCGGTTATTGTAATACGTGTATTGCTATTATTACATTCCTTAATTGTAGAGATAAGTTCATCTTCAATTTCCGGGATAAAAACTTTATCGCAAAATCCTTTATAGTTTGATGCATCGGAGAGATAATTTTCTATCTCATCCGTATTTTCTTTAATAATCATAAATCTATTATAGTTTATTATGTTTTTTCATAATCGTTTCCCATTCAGAGATTTCCAGCACTTCGGAATCATCAATTAGCAAAATGGGAATATCGTTTACAATTTTATAACGGCGGCGTGTTTCTTTATCCACCGAAACTAAAGTATCGCCATCAAGCAATAAATCCGCTTTCGATTCAGGACAGCAGATAATATCGAGCAGCTCTTTTTTAATCATTTTTGTACCTTGATTTAATCTAAATATAAACTTCTAAAATAAGATTTTTATTATGGTTATGTAAGTGAAATCGGAATGATGAATTTGTTGAAATAAGACAGACAAATCTTTAAATTAGAACATGAATCTAATTCATAAATTTTTCATCTAACTCATAGTTTAATTAATTTAATGGAGGATATAAGATGCAAAATGAAGTAAGAAGCGGTATTCCATTACTCGGCGAAGTAATGCCTTCAATCGAAGTTCAAACGACACACGGAATGAAAAAACTTCCAGACGATTACAAAGGAAAATGGATAGTATTATTTTCACATCCGGGAGATTTCACACCGGTTTGTACAACAGAATTTGTTGCATTCGCAAACAGAAATGAACAGTTCAAGAAACTTAATGCAGAATTAGTAGGGCTTTCGATTGATCAGGTTTTCTCTCATATTAAATGGGTAGAATGGATTGATGAAAAACTTCACGTTAAAATTCCTTTCCCTATTATTGCAGATGATATGGGAAGAGTTGCCGCAACGCTCGGAATGATTCATCCTGGAAAAGGCACTAATACAGTTCGTGCAGTATTTTTAATTGATCCTGAAGGAAAAATTCGTTTAATGATCTATTATCCACAGGAAATTGGCAGACAAGTTGATGAAGTATTACGTGCATTAAAAGCATTGCAAATATCGGATAAGAATAAAGTTGCTATGCCTGAGAACTGGCCTAATAACGAATTTTTAGGTGATAAGGTAATTAATCCACCACCAAAAGATATGGCTGGTGCAGAAGAAAGAAAGAAAAATAGCGAAGGTTACGATTGGTGGTTTACTTATAAATCATTATAAAGTAGTCTGAAATTTTCGTAAAATGGCACTTGGATTTTTTCTAAGTGCCATTTTTATTTTATGCTAACCAATAAAAAAATATTAAATTTTTGGCTTCCGCTTTCAGCTACATGGATAATGATGTCGGTGGAAGGGCCATTTCTAACGGCATTAATTGCCCGTTTGCCCGAACCTGTATATAATCTTGCGGCTTATGGAGTTGCATTTGCTATCGCACTTATACTAGAATCCCCTGTGATAAATATGATGAGTGCATCCACTGCATTAGCTAAAGATGCAGAATCTTATACACGGTTACGAACTTTTATAATTTTGATTTCACTTGGGGCAACATTTTTTTTAACATTAGTTGTTATCCCTCCGATATTTGATTTTTTAACTATTGATTTAATTAAGCTACCCGAAAGAGTATCTCATCTTACTCATCTTGGAGTTGTGTTATTAATACCATGGCCCGGAGCAATTGGGATTAGAAGATTTTACCATGGCGTTTTGATTCGAAATAATCAAACGCGCAAAGTAGCTTATGGTACGGCAATAAGAATGATCTCAATGACTACTGCAGCATTATTCTTTTACAATGTTGTAAATGTTCATGGAATTATTCTCGGAGCTGCCTCGCTTACAGTGGCAGTATGCAGCGAGGCAATTGCCACGCGCTTTATGGCTAAGAAAGTAATTAAAAAAGTATTGGCTACTCCGGCTGCTGAAATTCCGATGACACAAAAAGAGATAACGAAATTTTATACACCGCTCGCACTTACTGCTTTTATATCTCTCGGAGTTCATCCGATAGTTACATTTTTTATTGGACAAAGTAGAATGGCAGTGGAATCACTCGCTGTTCTTCCAGTATTAAATGGATTGGTTTTTATATTTAGAAGTTTTGGACTATCATATCAAGAAGCGGCAATTGCGTTATTGGATAGTAAAAGTGATTATATAAAGCTCAAAAATTTTGCAATTGGAATGGGGATAATAACTGTATTCGCATTAGGGATTGTATCACTTACACCACTAGCTGATATATGGCTTCAAACAGTTGCCGGACTATCCGATTCACTTGCCCAGTTTTCGCGTACGCCTTTAATTCTTTATACAATTTTTCCTGCTACTACTGTAGCAATCAGCTTTCAAAGAGCCCTACTTGTAGCTACTAAAAACACAAATCCTGTTTCTATGGCAAGTATATTAGAAGTTACAGGAATCACAACCGTAATGCTCGGACTTATCTATTATGCCGATTTTGTTGGCGTTTCAGCGGCGATAATAGCTTATACTGTCGGGAGAACGATTGCGATGATCTATTTATCAAAATCGAGTAAGCAGGCAGCTAATAAATATTTATAAGTAGCAAAAAATATCAATTGATTTAAGAAAAATAAATTCTTAAAATTAGTTATGCGTAGATTTTTAGTTTTATTCCTGATAACTATTTCGGTGGTTTCAGCGCAGGGGAATAAACTGCTTCTCTCCGAAATTATGTTTTATCCTTCCGAGGTGAATGGGGAATTTATAGAAGTTTTTAATCCATCTGATAGTAATACAGTCGATTTGTCAAATATCTCAGTCAAGTACCATACATCTAATCAGGAAAAATTTATTATTGTAAGAGGGGGAGTATTACTTGCTCCTAAAGGGATTGCCGTTATTTTAGAGGGGAATTATGATTTTATTAATGGCGCATATATCCAAATGATTCCGAACAATGCCATAATTCTAAAATTATCAGATAATTCATTCGGTTCAAATGGAATGGCGAACACTACCGATAGAGAAATATATCTTATCGAAAAAAATGTAATTATAGATTCTTCTATTTACACCGCAGATAATAGTGCGGGATATTCAGATGAAAGAAAGTTATGCGATGATTATTCGCAATGGAAAAATAGTACTCAAATAAACGGAACTCCCGGACTGCCTTATCAAAGAGATGCTTTGCCAATAAGTTATACTTATAATTCATTAGTGGTTAATGAGATAATGTATAATCCTTCGTTAAATGAACCGGAATGGTTTGAAGTTTATAATAGAAGCAATGACTCGATAAATATTAGTTGTTGGGAAGTATCGGATTTACTTTCAAAACCGGTGAAGAAAAAGCTTATTCAGGAAAATTTATTCATTCAACAAAAAGAATATTTTGTTATAGCTAAAGATTCATCATTTCTTAAATGTCATTCTGAATTTTCAGGAAATATAATTATTACAAGCTTTTCATCTCTTAATAACGATAAAGATGGAATAGTACTTTATGATGCAACAGGAAAAACAATCGATTCGGTTTATTATGAAGACAAGGCTCAACTCAAAGGGAAATCGATTGAGAGAATTGATCCCGATAACAATTCCAATGCACGAGATAACTGGAGTAGTTCATTAGATATTTCAGGCAGTACACCGGGCAAAATAAATTCTATATTTACTTACGTTGATCTTTTGGAGGAAAAATTTGCGAAATCAGAAATTTCTCTTTCTCCAAATCCTTTTTCGCCCGATGGTGATGGATTTGAAGATGATCTAAATATACAATTCAGTTTATCCGAGCCTGTTTCAGGAATAAATATTTCTATTTATAATAGTCGCGGCATATTGGTAAAAGAATTAGTAAATAATTATTCGATCGCTAAAAATGGTTTTCTAAATTATGATGGTAAGGATAAAGATGGAAACCCAATAAAAATGGGTATATATTTAATGTATATAGAAACCACCGGTATATTTAATTACACTAAAAAAAGTTTTACAATTCCTTTCGTCTCGGCAAGAAAATTATAACACTTGTTGTCTATTTTAATCGGTCTTATTATCTTACTTGATTATATTTATTTTTAGTTGAGATATGCAATTATATCAAGAAATCAAAACCGAGTGGAAGAAATTCCTAAGCGATAGAAACTTTGCGTTCCTTTTTGCAGTATCGATTGTAGTACTCGCATTTATATTGTATTGGATAACAAAATTTTTGATTTTTAATGAAGCAAGGGATGGAGTTGCCTTTCGTGATCCAATATTGAATTTATTTACTCCAATTGATGTTACATGGGTTTCATTTGCGTTAATCTATGGGGGATTAATAGTAGCATTATTTTATCTTACTTTCCATCCTGAAAGATTTATGCTTGCCCTTCAGGCATATTCTTTTATGCTTCTAATTCGTGTAGTATCAATGTATCTTTTACCTCTAAACCCACCGGAAAATATAATTCCGCTGAGAGATCCATTTGTAGAATTTTTTGGTGGCAAAACATTTTTAAAAGATCTCTTTTTTTCAGGGCATACTTCCACAATGTTTGTTTTTTTCTTAACTGCACAAAAAAAAGGATTAAAGATAGTTTTTTTGATTGCTACATTTTTAATAGCGGCATGTGTATTAATCCAACACGTCCATTACTCTGTGGATGTTGCAATAGCTCCTTTTATTGCATATGCTAGTTATAGAATTTCATTAAATATGAATGATTTTATAAAAAATCTGAAATAATGGAATTAATTTGGTAAAAAGAGTGTTTACTAGAAAAACGGAATTTTAATAATGATTTCAGAAAGCGTTTATCTACATTATTTGAGCTCGCTCTTAGATGGTGATAAAGAACAATGCACTAAAATTGTAAATACTCTCCTCGAAAGGGATGTAACTGTTAAAGAGATTTATTTAAAACTTTTCCAGCGCTCTTTATATCGAATTGGAGAATTATGGGAAAAAGAACGATGTTCAATAGCCGATGAACATATAGCAACAAAAATTACAGAAAGTTTAGTAGATTTAGTGGTTTCCAGAATTGACTATATCTCAAAAGAGGGCAAAAGTGCCTTAATAACTTGTATTGATAAAGAACATCATGAACTTGGTGCTAGAATGGTTGCTAATTTTTTTCAAATCAATGGTTGGTTCACTAATTTTCTGGGTTCAAATACTCCACGCAATGAAATAATTTCCCATATTAAAAAACGAAAACCTAATGTTTTAGGTATTTCTAATAATTTTTATATTAATTTTCTACGTCTGTTAAAACTAATTGATGAAATTCAAAAAGAATTTCCTGAATTAGATATCATAGTGGGAGGACAAGCACTTTCGGAAGGAAAAGATGAACTATTTAAACGTTTTCCGAAAGTAAAATATCTAGAATCACTCAACGATTTAGAGGAATATATTGAAAAATTTGAATAAGTTTTATAACCGCGCAATTCTAATACTGTTTTTATTTGTTATCACAATCAATGCCCAAAATGAAATTAAAGATATAATAAAACCATTAAGTCTTACCGCAGGTAAAACCGACTCAATAAAAATAAGCGATGCTTTTTATTCAGAAAGTTACGATATAAAGCTTAAAGAGAATAAGAAGATAAATACGAAGTATGATAAATCTAACGGATATCTCTATTTTACACCTAATTTAGATAATGCCGATATGGGATTAGTTGATTTTGAGCTTGGCGGCGAAACCTATTCATATCCTTATAAATCAAGAATAGAGAAAAAATATAAATTCAGTTATAAGCCCGATAAAGAGTATAAAAAATTAACGCTATTCGGCAGTTTTAATGGGTGGGATAGAGGTAATCTTCCATTGACCGACAATGATGGTGATGGAGTTTACGAAGCGGAAGTGGCATTAGAGCAGGGAAGATATGAATATAAATTTTTCGGTGATGGAACTGAGATTGTCGATCCCATAAATCCTGATAAAAAGCCTAACGGAATGGGGGATTTCAATTCTCTCTTTTTTGTAAAAGAAGAGATTAAAAAACCGATTTTTCTTCATATAGATAACTATAAAAAAAATAGCAGAAATATCTGTTTCTCATTCGTTTATGAAAATGGTAACAATAATGAACAGGTTAATTATGATAATTTGATTCCTCTTCTAAATAACAAAAGAATTACAGGACAGAAGATAAAAATTAATAAAAATCAGATCACAATTACATTAAAAGAAAATGAATTAAAAGGTGAAAACTTAGTTCGTCTCGCTGTTTCGCAAAAAGGCGATAATACCAATTTACAATCGATCTTTTTACAAGACGGGAAACCGATTGGAAACGGGAGTGATTTTAATTGGCATGACGCAGCAATTTATTCGTTGATGATTGATCGGTTTTATGATGGCGATAAAAAATTAAATAATCCGATTCAGCACGATTCACTTTCCGAAAAAGCGAATTATACTGGCGGTGATTTCTTCGGTATAAGTAAAAAATTAAAAGAAGGTTATTTCAAAAAACTCGGCATTAATACTATTTGGATATCGCCTGTGTATGATAATCCAAATGGAGCGTATAGAGAATATCCTGAACCGCATCGCTTTTATACGGGTTATCATGGCTACTGGCCTATCTCCTCTGAAAAAACGGAAGAACAATTCGGAACGATGGAAGAATTGAAAACAATAGTCTCCGAAGCAAAAAAACAAAATATAAAAATATTATTAGACTTCGTTTCACACCATGTTCATAAAGAGCATCCGTTTTTTCAAGAGCATCCTGATTGGTTCGGGACGCTACAATTACCTGATGGAAGACTTAACTTACGCCTTTGGGATGAGTACAGATTAACAACATGGTTCGAGCCATATCTTCCTTCATTTGATTTTACTAAATCGAAAGAAGCTCTAGATTTTCAAGTATCAAATGCTATCTGGTGGTTAAAAGAAACAGGTGCTGCAGGTTATAGGCATGATGCCGTAAAGCATGTTCCTAATGAATTTTGGAGAGAGCTTACACGGAGAATTAAAAAAGAGATTGAAATTCCGGAACATCGAAGCGTATATCAAATCGGCGAAACATTTGGAAGTTATGACTTGATAAGTTCGTATGTTAATAATGGTCAGCTTAATGCGCAGTTCAATTTTAATTTGTACGATACAGCACTGCCTACTATACTTGATCCAAAAAGTTCTTTCTCTGTGCTTGATTCAGAGATGAAAAAATCATTTAGTGTCTATGGCGAAAATCATTTAATGGGCAACATTATGGATAGCCATGACAAAAACCGTTTCATGTCCTTTGCAGATGGTGATTTAGATTTAAGTTCATGGAGTGCAATTGAAGAGGGATGGAATAATCCTCCGATAGTTGATCATGCTTCTTCATATAAAAAAGCTGAATTGTATTACGCTTATATGCATTCGATTCCGGGTCTTCCGGTTGTGTATTACGGAAGTGAGTTTGGAATGACGGGTGCATCAGACCCTGATAATAGAAGGATGATGCGTTTCGGAAAAGATTTATCGAAAAATGAAGCTAAGATGCTCGATATAGTTTCAAAAATTATTAATATCAGAAAAAACCATTCGGCATTGCGTTATGGTGATTTTAATACTCTCGAAGCAGATACTAATATTTATGCTTATATCCGCTCCGATATGAATGAGAGAGTTATAGTCGTTTTAAATAAAAATGCGGAGAAAGTAAATATTGAATTAAGTCTTCCCGATTTTTATAAAGCAAAATCAGCAAAAGATTTAATGACAAATAAATCAATCACTATATCCGGAACAAAAATTAAATCTGCAATAGACGGATATAGTTTTAGATACTACCTAATAAAATAATTCAAAGCTAAGAGTGATATTTCTTATTGGTGCAATATTGCCAAGAAATTCCACATAGTTATAATTAAATATATTTTTTAGTGATACAAAAGTTTTAGCGGGCAGAGAGCCAATAAAAAAATTGAAGCCCGCATTTATATCTGCAACGTAAACAGGCACACGTTTATTCCCCTCTTTTACATAATTTAGTGGTGGCTCAACGAGCGCATCATCAATCTCTTCCACTTTACTCCAAAATCTAAAATCAATCCCCGCTTCAAACGGATAATGATTATATGAGAGATTAGTATAGAGTACATTTCTTGGGCGGTACTTCATTGCTTTTTCTCGTTCTATATCTTTACTCCACATATAGTTGTAACTAATATTTAGCTTAAACATTTGCGGCACAAAATCCCAATCGATAATTGCTTCTATGCCTTGAACACGTGCTTTCGGAAGATTTATAAATTGGATGTCGCCGGTATATGTAAGGTTCGGTTCAATAAAATCATTATACTCTGTTTGATAGAACGCCGCATCGAAACGAAGAGATTTGGAATAGTTATAAAGCAATCCGGCTTCAAATGAAATGCTTGTTTCATAAGTGAGATTTGGATTTTCGATTACATCAATACCGCCTCCGACACCTGCCGAGGTAAATACTTCCGATGGTGTTGGCACTCTGAAACCTGTTCCAATGGAAGAGCGGAGAATTAACTCATTCGTTAGCTTATAATTCAATCCAGCTCGTGGAGTAATGGCATTTGCACCTTTGAGAGTATCGAGCTTCAAGTAATCATAACGTGCACCCGCATTTAATATTAAATCTTCTGTTACGTTATATTCCATTTGAGCATATAAGCCACTTCCGAAATAATCGGGACTTTTAAATATATTCGATTTTACTTTTGTATAAGAAAATTCTAAACCACTTATTAAACGGAATTTATCAGATAAGTTAAATGTACCGATCAATTCATTGCGGAAAAGATTTGCTGTGGATGTAGTAAATTCTATTGCTATACCATCAAATTTAGTTCTGTAATAACTGCTTTTAAATTGAGCGGTAAACGAATCCGAAAACTTCTTATCATAGATAAGTGAAAGAAATAATCGATTAGATCGGACTTTATTATTTTCTTCACCTGGTTTAGGAATTAACGCATTGCGGGAATCTTTCCAATAAAGATAATTGCCACGCATTGAATAAAGGTAATTGGCTAAGAGAGATAAATTACTTGAATCGCTGAATAAATAATTTAATTTAGTATAAGCCGTGTATCTTTTGTAATAATCATTTTGCCTGTAACTCATATCATCAAATTTTTTTATAGAAAAAGTATATCCGAGATTTTTGTAATGATTACTATGAGTAAGAGAAAGTCCATAGAAGGTTCTGTAACTATCATCCCATTTCCAGATGTCATATGAGGGTTTATCGTAAGTGCCGATATAACTTTTAAAATTTGTGAATGGATTTTTAGAGGCACTTTTAGTAATAATATTTATTACGCCACCGATCGCTGTAGAGCCATAAAGAGAACTTGCAGGACCTTTAATTACTTCGATTCTTTCGATATCTTGGAGCGGGATCATCTCCCAAACAATATCGCCCATGTCCCCCGAATAAAAAGGAACACCATCGATAGCAGTCAAAACACGTGTACCCGCACCTTTACTATAACCGCTCGATCCGCGAATACTTACTTGATCCATGGTCATTTGAACGCCGGGCACATATCGCAATAAATCATCAAATGAATGAATGCTTTTTTGAGAAATAATTTCGGGTCTTAATACAGTTGTACTGACTGAAAGGTCTTCTTTGTCTTGTTCATATTTACCCGCACTTACTATGATCTGTTTCGTTTCGAATGCGGCTTCGTATAAGATTACAGTAACATTTACTGAAATTTGATTTAAATCAATATTTTCTTTTAATTCTTTTTTATAACCGATTAAAGAGAACTCTACATTATACACTCCGAAAGGAATATTTTTGATCTCAAAAAATCCGCGAATATCAGTAGCAGAACCATAATTAGTGGTCGGGATAAAAACATTCACTCCTTCTAAAGGGGAGTTATCGACGGCTACTACACGACCTTTAATTGTTCCGGTAGAGCTTTGCGAATAAATTACAGAAGTAGAAAGAATTAATAGGAAGAAAAATTTTTTCATTTACATACCTCCCGGCGGTTGAGGCGGTGGATTATTGAAATTCACATCTATATTTATATCGTCCGATATTCTACCGGCATTGATAATTAATTTTTTCGGTTTTGTTTGATCACCATTTTCGCAGTAAACACCGATAACGACCCAATCTTTTCTTTGTAAAGAAAGAGCCGGTGTATTAGATTGAGCTACTACAACATAAGAATATTCGCCTGCACTAATTGTAAAACTCTCTATATAATTATTTTCAAGTGAATTATAGTTAAATTGAGAAGCACCTTTTGGAATCGAATCGATAACAAATGTTAAATTGGGAGGGAAAAAATCATCATCCTTATTTATCGGTTTTTTGAAAACAACCAAGTGAGTTCTTTTTATATTGTTATTCCAATTTCCTGAAAAAGTAACTTTACCCTTGAAACCGGTTGGGGATGTGATCTCATCTGCCGGTTCAATTCCTTTATCGCATCCGTTAATTAAAAAGAGTATAATTATTGATACTGTTAAAATGATTTTTTTCATTTATTTTAATACCATTATAGATTTAGCAGCAAATATAAAATTAATAAAAGACAAAATATATATTATAATTTGAATCGACTTAAAGAAAAAATATTATTTTTATTGCTTCTCATACCTTCACTATTGCTGGGCAATACCGGAGGCAGTGAATTCCTAGTCCGACAGATTCGTCTGGAAGAAGGGCTTTCACAAAGCACAATACTTTCTATAATCCAAGATAAAAAAGGATTTCTGTGGATAGGTACTGCTAATGGATTGAATAGATATGATGGATATTCATTTAAAATCCTTAGCCACGATCCGATGGATTCAAACTCAATTTCTGATAATGGAATACTTTCATTGTTCGAAAGCAAGGACGGCAGTTTATGGATTGGAACGATAGAAGGTGTGTTAAATAAATATAATAGCAAAGATGGTCGATTTTATCGCTATGATATTTTTTCCGATCAACCATTCAAGCGGAAAGAAGAAAAAATCCTTTTTGAATTTCCACTTCCTTTTTCGAGAAACAATTTGAAAACGATTACTTCAATAGATGAGGATGGACAAGGGAATCTTTGGATTGGCACTTGGGATAATGGAATAATATGTATAACAAAAAAAACCGGCAAAAAAATATGGTTCAATAAATTTAATACTGACCAGCATCGTATTCCTATAAATACAATAAAAAAAATATTAATTAAAGATAATATTTTATGGGCTGCCACCTTAGGTGGTGGAATAATGAAATTAACATTCGGAAAATCGCTTGATGATTATTCGGTAGAAACATATCAAAATAACCCAACTAAAATAAATTCACTTCCTGATAATAAAGTAACGGATATTATAATAGATCGCGATAATAAAATCGTTGCTAGTACATTCGGCGGCGGAATTGCAATACTCCCTCACAGTGAGCAAACAAAAAATGCGAAGGAAGCTAAGTTTATTATTCATAAATCGGGATTATCACATTCAGTTCTATCGAGTGATAATGTAACAGCATTAATTCAAAATAGAGATGGATATTATTTTGCGGGAACGTTTGGTGCAGGTGTGGATATTATCGCTCCTGATTTTTCTTCAAGATATAACTTTAGAAATGATCCACTTAATCTTAATTCTCTTACTCGTAATGATATTCTTAAACTTTTTGAAGATAGAAATGGAAACGTATGGGCCGGAACTCATCTTGGCAGAGGATTGAATAAAATTGAAAAAGCGAATAAAAAATTTAATCAGATTTCTAAATCACCTAATAGAACCAATTGGATAAATGATGATGTTGTTTGGGCACTTTATCCCGATAAAGATTCCGTGCTTTGGATTGGGACTTACAAAGGAGGATTGAATAAATTTGATCGTAAAAACAATCGCTTTATTTATTTCAAAAAAGAGTTAGGTAACATAAACGATAACCATATTCGTGCAATTGAAGATGCCGGGGATGGTAATTTGCTTATCGGCACTTATTCAAATGGATTAGATCTTTTCAGCAAAACGAGCGGAACGATTATTAATTACAAAAATAATCCAAGCGATCCGCGAAGCCTAGGAGCAAATCAAGTTCAATCAATATATATCGACCGAATCGGTACTTTATGGATTGGAACATTTGGTGGCGGACTTAATTATTCAGATAGTTTCAAAACAAAAAAAACAAATCTCAAATTCAATAAATTTATCAATGATTTGAATGATCCATTTTCAATTAGTGATAATAGAGTATATACAATTTATGAAGATCGTGATGGAGATTTTTGGGTAGGTACTTTCGGTGGTGGATTGGCAAAATTCGATCGGAAAAACGAACGTTTTATTTCATATAAGAATATTCTCGGAGATGAATCGAGCATAGCAGATAATAGAGTAGTATCGATTTTTGAAGATTCGTATGGAACTCTTTGGATTGGAACTTATGGCGGTGGACTTCAAAAGTTTGATAAGATTACAGAAAAATTTACTCGGATGAATATTAAGAATCGGCTTAATAGTTCTGTGGTATATGGAATAATTGAAGACAATGAAAAGAATTTATGGATGAGTACCGATAACGGAATTTTCAAAATGAATTTAGTTACCGGATTTTTTACTCAATATGTACTTAATGACGGATTGCAGAGTCTTGAATTTAGCGGCGGTGCTTATGGAAAATCAAGTTCAGGCGAGATATTCTTCGGTGGTATTAGCGGGCTGAATTATTTTTACCCCGAGCAGATTAAGGATAATAAATCGATACCCCCAATAGTAATCAGTTCGATAACCGTTTTCAATCAACCGATAAACAAAGAGCCGGATAATTTAGTGCTTAGTTATGGGGAGAATTTTTTCACAGTAGAGTTTGCTGTATTGGATTATACTAACCCGATCGATAATCAATACGCATATATGTTAGAGGGATTTGATAGCGATTGGAATTATACTACTTCGAAAAATAGGATGGCAAGTTATACAAATCTGCAACCTGGTAAATATGTTTTCAAAGTTATCGGTTCCAACAATGATGGAATCTGGAATAATAATGGAGCATTATTATTTATCGAAATCCTTCCTCCGTTTTATTATACTTGGTGGTTTATTACAATCTCAATTTTGTCGATCGGATTTATTATATATTATTTGAGTACAATGAGATTCAGAAATTTGCTTTCGATAGAAAAATTGAAAGGGAAACTTGCTGCGGATCTTCATGATAATATCGGAAGCGGATTAACGGAAATTTCAATTTTAAGTGAGATAGCGAGCAATAGTTTATTAAGAAGTCTTGATGACGTATCTGATAACTTAGCAACTATTAGTGATAAATCCCGGATGTTAATAGACAGTATGAGTGAAATAGTTTGGATGATAAATCCGAGTAGAGATTCTTTAAGTGATCTGATTTTACGTCTTAAAGATTCATATAGCGATTTTCTTTCGGGTTTGGCTATTTCGTTCCGCGTGGTTTATCCTGAAAGTATCGGAGGGCTAAAATTAGGTGTAGATTTCAAGCAGAATATTTACTTAATATTCAAAGAGGGAATTAATAATGCTATCAAGCATAGCAACTGTTCAAAAATAATTCTAGAAGTAAAGCAGATTAATAATATCTTAGAAATTGAATTAGTTGATAATGGAAGGGGAATGGATATAGGCAACACGAAAACAGGGAATGGATTGGGTAATATGAAAAAACGCGCTAAGGATTTAGGCGGAAGTATTGTTTTGGAATCATCACCCGGCAATGGAACTAAGATTACTCTTACTGCAAAGTTATCATCAACAAATAAATTAATAAAGAAAATAATTAAGAAGTGATTATGGTAAAGACGGCGATAATAGAAGATAATAATACGATACGTGATGGGATTGCAATGCTTATTAATTCAACCGAAGGTTTTAGCTGCGTGGGGACTTATGGCGATTGCGAATCGTTTTTAGACAAATTGGGTTCGTTGGATGTCGATGTTGTTTTAATGGATATAGGACTTCCCGGGATGAATGGCATCGAAGGAGTGGCGAAAGCTAAGAAAATTAAACCGAATCTCAATATACTTATGCTGACAATCTATGAAGATAATCAATCTGTATTCAATGCTTTATGTGCAGGGGCATGCGGATATTTAGTAAAAAAGACACCCCCCACACGATTATTGGAAGCATTAAAAGATGCTCACGAAGGGGGTTCGCCTATGAGTTCTTTAATCGCTCGGCAGGTGATAACAGTATTTCAACAAAAACAGAACGAATATGATTCCGATGCAGAGCTTTCTACACGTGAAAAGGAAGTTGTTACTAATTTATCTGAAGGAAATAACTATCAAGAGATAGCCGAACGGTTATTAATAAGTGTTGATACAGTTCGTCATCATATAAGAAATATATATAAAAAATTACATGTACATTCGCAGTCCGAAGCAGTAGCAAAAGCCATCCGAAAAGGAATTATTTAGCAAAAACCTGCATGTTCATGCAGGTAAAGGTATTTATTTCCCTCTTTTTTACATAAACATGCGGTTGTTGCTCCCATTATTAATGGTTATTTAGCAAGTAGATTAAATAACAATCAATTGTACCGGCTCTAAAGTTGGGGGAGGGGTACTTAAAATAATGGAGGGAAGTATGGAAAGCACAGTTCACAATCCGATACCTGATCTTATTAATGATGAGATCTATGAGATTTTAGTTTCGAGAGGGTTAATTGACGTTAAATCCGTCCGTGATTATATCATACGGAAAAAATTCAGAACCCTTAGAAATAGAAACTTTAATTCTACCGATGCGATCGATGTAGTAAGAAGTGAATACCCATATCTGCAATTCGATACCATTCGCAAGATCGTATATCAATCAAAATAGAAGCATCCTTAATATATGCTTTAATCTTATGTGAACGTTTGACTTGTCCGAGCCAAGCGTTCACTAAAATTATATTCACGAATTTCATTTAGCGATGATTCCAGATCAATTTCACATAGCCAACGCATAGTTCTTTTGCGTAAATCTTTAAGATATTCTTCATCATATACGGGATTATAATCAACCAAATCTAAAAACCGTAAACCGCTACGGTCTATTTCACCTGTTTCTAAATTTTGTTTGTTTTTCGCTCTAATACCAAAATTTTTATAAAGAAGATGATCGTTAAAATCATATAGGAAAGATTTGGGAATTTGAATTATTATTGTTCCCATTTCATCAATAGTCTTAATTTGTTCAAATAAAAGATGTAATTCTCTTATATTATTGTTAATTTTGATAGATTTTTAAGAATTTATTTTTATGCAAAATGTTACTATTAGTTGTCATGTTAAATAAATGTATAATGGAGTTACAATATGGTTAGTGGTTTATTTTGGATTGTGCCCGTCTCGTCTGTAATCGCGCTCTTATTCGCATTTCTATTCTATAGAGAGATGATGAAACAGAGTGAAGGATCAGCAAAGATGGCAGAAATTGCATCCCACGTAAGAGTTGGTGCAATGGCGTATTTGAAACAGCAGTACAAAGTAGTCGGTATGTTTTTTGCAGGTATAACAATAGTTTTTGCAATAATGGCGTATGGATTTCAATTACAAAATCCATGGGTGCCATTTGCTTTTATCACAGGTGGTTTCTTTTCGGGATTAGCAGGATTTTTCGGAATGAAAACAGCGACACAAGCTTCTGCACGTACAGCTTTTGCTGCTCAAGATTCTCTTAATAAGGGTCTTAAAGTAGCTTTCCGTAGCGGTGCTGTAATGGGTCTTGTAGTTGTAGGTCTTGGTCTTCTTGATATCTCTATTTGGTATCTTGTACTAAATTATTTTATTCAAGAAACTGGAGACGGACATAAATTAGTAGTAATTACTACTACGATGTTAACCTTCGGTATGGGTGCTTCTACACAAGCATTATTCGCAAGAGTTGGCGGAGGTATCTTTACAAAAGCTGCCGATGTGGGTGCCGATCTTGTAGGTAAAGTAGAAAGCGGAATCCCTGAAGATGATCCACGTAATCCGGCTACCATTGCAGATAACGTTGGCGATAACGTGGGTGATGTTGCAGGTATGGGTGCAGATTTATATGAATCATATTGCGGTTCGATATTAGCTACCGCAGCACTTGGTGCAGCCGCATTTATGGAAACCCCTGATCTTCAATTCAAAGCCGTTATTGCTCCTATGTTAATTGCGGCTATCGGTATTATTCTTTCTATTATGGGAATTTTCATAGTAAGAACAAAAGAAGACGCTACACAAAAAGATTTATTAAATTCATTAGGAAATGGAATTAACTTTAGTTCTGTTCTTATTGTAGTTTTTTCGGCTCTTATAGTAAATCTATTAGGATTTGAAAATGCATGGGGAATATGGGGATCAATAGTTTCAGGTCTTATTACCGGTATCGTTATTGGAAAAGCAACCGAATACTATACATCACAATCATACAAACCTACACGCACAGTTGCTGAAAGTTCAAGTACCGGAGCTGCAACAGTTATTATCTCCGGTTTAGGATTAGGAATGCTTTCCACAGCAATTCCGGTATTAGCAGTAGCAACCGGAACAATCTTCGCATTCTTATTTGCATCAGGATTTGATTTTAATAATTCAGGTATGGGTCTTTATGGAGTTGGTATTGCAGCAGTAGGAATGCTTTCCACACTTGGTATCACACTTGCGACAGATGCTTATGGACCAATTGCAGATAACGCAGGCGGTAATGCTGAAATGAGCGGACTTGGAGAAGAAGTAAGAAAGAAAACAGATGCACTTGATTCACTTGGAAATACAACAGCAGCAACAGGAAAAGGATTTGCAATCGGTTCAGCGGCACTTACTGCTCTTGCTCTTTTAGCTTCTTATGTAGAAGAGATCAAAATTGCTTTAATTAGAGCCGGTCAAGTTACTTTAACATTTGCTGATGGATTAGAAAAAGCAACAGCTAAAGCAAATCTTAATGACTTCATGAATTACTACCAAGTAAACTTAATGAACCCGAAAGTATTAATCGGTGTTTTCCTCGGTTCGATGATGGCTTTTGTATTCTGCGGATTGACAATGAATGCAGTAGGAAGAGCAGCAGGTAAGATGGTCGATGAAGTAAGAAGACAATTCAAAGCTTTCCCTGGAATCTTACTAGGAACTCAAGAACCTGATTATGCTACATGCGTCGCTATCTCTACAAAAGGTGCACAACGAGAAATGATTATTCCTTCTGTATTAGCCATTCTTACTCCTATTTTAACCGGTGTTGTATTTGGTGTTACCGGTGTAATGGGATTATTAGTTGGCGGACTTGGTACCGGATTTGTATTAGCAATCTTTATGGCTAATGCAGGTGGTGCTTGGGATAATGCTAAAAAATATGTTGAAGAAGGTAATCTCGGCGGTAAAGGTTCTGATGCTCATAAAGCAACAGTTATCGGCGATACAGTAGGTGATCCTTTCAAAGATACTTCGGGACCAAGCTTAAATATTCTTATTAAATTAATGAGTATGGTAGCTATCGTATTTGCAGGTCTTACAGTAGCTTTCAGTATATTATAAAAAGTTATTAGTAATTAAAAAGAAACCGTCCCAATTTTAATCGGGACGGTTTTTTTATTTTAAATATTTTTTTATCACACCCTTACAAAATCTCAACCATATTGATTATAACCCTGCATCTGATAAACGGAAGTAAGGAACGGAATTAAAACAGCAAAGAAAAGAATGGTCAATAGCACCATAAGAACGAGTGAAACTATTATAATGATTTTTGTTAAGTTGAAGTACTTTGCCTGCAATTCAAATCCTTGTCGCATTGCTCGAGCGTCATTAGATAATTTAAAATTATCGAATTGATCTGCTGATTCTCTCATTCTTAAGCCAATTAAAATTAAGGGAATACCTACTATTGCACCGATAATAGAAAGGCATTGAAGTGCCCCATAGATAATAATAAATATACCCACGAAGCGCATATCTTTTGTCATTTGAGCGAATGTTATTTGAAACATTGTGGGAGGAGAGAATGAAGTATTAGAATTTTGCTGATTGTCATTTTCTAAATTGATATTGTTAAAGTCATCCATTTAACAGCTCCATTTTTGTTTTATATAAATATAATGGAAAAGAATAATTTTATCAGCTATTTTATTATTTTTAGTGATTAATAAATCGGAGGTAAAAATGGAATATAAATTTCTTGGCAGAACAGGATTAAAAGTCTCTTCAATATGTTTGGGTACAATGAATTTCGGACCATTTACATCGGAAGAAGATAGCAAAACAATAATGACCAGGGCATTAGAACTTGATATTAACTTCTTCGATACAGCAAATGTTTATGGTGCTGAAAAAGGTGTCGGCGTAACTGAAGAGATTCTCGGTCGCTGGTTTGATGAAGATAAATCAAGAAGAGATAAAGTAGTACTTGCTACAAAAGTATTCGGTAAAATGGGCGAAGGCATTAATGATAAAAAACTTTCTGCATACCATATTAAGAAAGCGTGCGAAGATAGTCTTAGAAGATTAAAGACAGATCATATCGATCTTTATCAGATGCATCATGTTGATAGAGATGCGCCGTGGGATGAAATTTATCAAGCGATGGATCAATTGATTCAAGAAGGGAAAGTAATCTATATTGGTAGTTCTAATTTTGCCGCATGGAATATAACAGAAGCAGTTTATAAAGCGAAAGAAAGGCATTCGCTCGGTATTGTTTCCGAACAGAGTATTTATAGTCTTCGTAATCGCCATATTGAATTAGAAGTTTTGCCCGCATGTAAAGCTTTTGGAATTGGTGTAATTCCATGGAGTCCGCTTGCAGGTGGATTGCTTTGCGGTGTATTAGAAAAGGCTTCCGAAGGTAGAAGAACACGCGAAGCTTTACAGAAATCGGTAGAAAAACTAAAACCGCAGATAGAAAAATATGAAGCATTATGCAAAGAGATTAATTTGAATCCAGCAGATGTGGCTCTTGCGTGGGTCTTGCATAATCCAGTAATTACATCACCGATAGTTGGCCCTCGTACGGTTGAACAGTTGGAAGAAAATGCTAAGGTAGTGGATATTAGATTAAGCGAAGATACGTTGAAAAAATTAGATGAAATATGGCCAGGACCGGGTAATCAAGCACCTGAAGCGTATGCTTGGTAATGAATCCGTTCCTAAATAGAAAGCATATCTCATTTTGTGGAGATTACTCCCTATTAGGTTTTCTTAATGTATTTTTTTTAAAAATTTTAAATAATAATTAAAATGCCAGACTTTAATTTTTAGTGATTTTATTCCGCCTCAACTATTCTGGTTTTCAGAATAGTTGAATGGTGGAAGTAAATGTTGTAACTCAGTAATTAAGCACTTATTTAATGTGGAGAAATAAATGGACAACAAGAAATTGCTTTTAATCCTTACAATAATTTTTACGGCATCTTTGTTTCAAACAAATGCTGTGAATGCGCAGAAGAAAAAATTAACTTACAAACAGGTATATAATTTTTCAGAGCCAAGATTAACGGGACAAGTGCCGCGTATCGATTCATGGCTTGATAAAGATAATTATCTCGAAGCAAAAGCTGATCCAACAGTTCCGGGCACTAAACCTGTGTTATGGAAAATAGACGCTAAATCGGGTAAGTCAGTTATCTATGTCGATTATCCTTCATTAAATGCTCAACTACCTGAAGGATATTCGGTAGAACGAGCTGATTCAAAGATGCCCGATTACTCTGCATTTATTTTTAATAAAAAGAATAACCTTTATTACTATTCAGTTTCTGCAAAAGAATTTAAGCAATTAACGAAAGATGATGCAGAGGAAGTAAATCCGAAATTTTCTCCAAATGGAAAATTCGTAGCTTATACAAAGGACCTTAATCTATATGTATATGATATAGAGAAAGAAACAGAAACAAAATTAACAGAAGATGGCGGCGGGCTAATATATAATGGATATGCATCATGGATTTATTATGAAGAGATACTTGGACGTGCATCTCGTTATGCGGCATTCTGGTGGTCGCCTAAGAGTGATAAAATTTCTTTTATGCATTTTGATGATACACCCGTTCCCGAATTTATATTATATCGTGCAGATGGGCAGGATGGAGAATATGAAAAAACAAGATATCCTAAAGCAGGCGAAAATAATCCTTTTGTAAAAATCGGAATAGCTGATATAACGAGCAAAAAAATTGTCTGGGCTGATTTCGATGAAAAAGCTGATCAATATGTTTCATTTCCTTATTGGAAAAAAGATAATACTCTCACTGTTCAATGGATGAATCGTGGTCAAAATAATATTATTATTTATAATGTTGATTGCTCAAATGGAAAGAAAACTGAACTATATAACGAAAAACAAAATTCGTGGGTGGAGTGGTTTGAGGATTTATATTTCTTTGAAAATAATTCAGGATTGATTCTTAAATCTAATGTTGATGGTTGGACGCATTTATATTACTATGGTTACGATGGAAAACTAAAAGCACAACTTACTGAGGGAAATTGGAATGCAGCTGATGTAGCTTATGTGGATGAAGAAAATGGAAAAGTATATTTTCATGGTTCTGCCGGTAAGCAATGGGATAAACAGTTATATGTAGTTGATCTGGATGGAAAAAATCAGAAACAGATAACTTCGGGCGAAGGAATGCACACTTGCACGGTTGCTCCTGAGGGAAACTATTTTATCGATAGATATAGCAACGTTACAAATCCATATAAGCTTGACTTATTAGATAAAAAAGGTAAATTAATAAAAAATCTTGGTGATGCTAAAACTGCCGCTATGGATGATTACGATCTTGGTAAGGCAGAACTTTTCACAATTAAGACTGATGGTGGATTCGAGCTTCCTGTTTCATGGGTACTTCCATCTAATTTTGATAAGACAAAAAAATATCCGGTTTTATTCAGTATTTACGGTGGTCCGCAAGCACCTTCAGTAAGAAACGCATTCCCATTCTGGTTTGAAGGAGCTTATCTCGCAGGCAAGGATATTATTTATGTAAATGCGGATAATAGAGGATCGGGTTTCAATGGAAAAGTTGGTGCTTCTCAAATGCATCGCAATCTTGGCAAATATGAAATGCAGGATCTCTTTACAATTATCGATTGGATGAAGAAGCAGGGATTCGTTGATACAACTAAAATAGGTATCACAGGTGGAAGTTATGGTGGTTATGTAGCTTGTATGGGAATTACTTTCGGAGCTGATTATTTCACTCATTCTCTAGCTGATTTTTCTGTAACCGATTGGCATCTATACGATTCTCACTATACCGAACGATACATGGATACACCGGAAGAAAATCCGGATGGATATAAAGTAAGTTCTGTAATGAAATATATAGATCGTTTCAAGGGAAAATTCCTGATTACTCACGGTACGCTTGATGATAATGTCCATATGCAAAACACACTTCAATTAGTAACTGAATTGCAGAAACAAGATAAAGAATTTGAAATGATGATATATCCGAATCAAAGACACGGATATGGAATGCCTCAGCGTTTTCATCATGTTAGAGAGACTATTGAATTTTGGTTTGATAATTTCGTTGGTAAAAAATTCGATCCGACTATTGATTAAGGGATTATTTAAGATACAAATTAAGGGAAATAATGGATTACAAAGAGAATAATAAAAATTACGATCCGCGGATGCATACAACCGAACATATCTTAAACAGTACAATGGATAAAATGTTCGGCTGCGGAAGAGCTTTTAGTGCTCATATAGAAAAGAAAAAATCTAAATGCGATTATAGATTCGATCGGAACTTGACGGAAGATGAAATTAAAACGATCGAAGAGAAGGTTAATGAAGTAATTAAACAGAATCTCGATGTAAAAGAAGAATTTATGAATCTAGAAGAAGCGGGGAAGTATTTTAATCTTTCCCGCCTTCCTGATGATGCGGGAGAAAATCTCCGAGTTATTAAAGTCGGGGATTACGACCAATGTTTATGCAGTGGTGTGCATATAGAGAATACGTCAGAAGTGGCAGCAGATTTCAAAATTATCTCCACAAGCAGTGAGAATGGCGTAATGAGGTTAAGGTTTAAGCTGGTTTAGTAGTTTCTTCCACTTTAGGAGTTGTTTCTTTACATCTTGAGGTGAGGTGCTGCCTGCTGATTTTTTGCTGATGATACTTGCCATCGGCGTAAGAAGATCAAAAACATTTTTATCAAATTTTTGAGAGAGTGTTTTATACTCTTCAAGCGTTATTTCATTAAGCTTTTTCTTCTTTGAAACACAATATGCCACAACGGCACCTACGATATGATGCGCTTCGCGGAAAGGAATATTTTTATTTACCAAGTAATCCACAATATCAGTTGATAATAATAAATCACCTGAAAGCTCATCTTTAAAGCGATCTTTGTTAAATTTTGTATGTGCCAAGAGTTGAGCGGATTGTTGAAGACAATCTTTTGTAGTGTCGATTGCTTCGATAAGATGAAATTTATCTTCCTGCATATCACGGTTATATGCTAGAGGGAGCGATTTCATAATCGTTAATACACCCATTAAGGCACCGTAAACCCTACCTACTTTGCCACGAATAAGTTCGGCTATGTCGGGATTTTTCTTTTGAGGCATAAGAGAGCTGCCAGTAGAATAAGAATCATCTATAAGAGCGAACGAAAATTCCTGTGAACTCCACAAAATCATCTCCTCGGAAAACCGGCTTAAATGCATCATTATTATTGAACATGCACTTATCACTTCAATGACAACATCTCTATCAGAAACTGCATCCAGAGAATTTTCTATAATGCCGTTCATCTTTAATCCCTTCGCCGAATAATTACGATCAATATTAAGTGTAGTACCTGCCAGAGCCGCAGCACCTAGAGGAGATATATTTACTCTTTTCATGGAATCAGAAAGTCTTTCTTTATCACGTTCTAACATAGAGACATAAGCCAAAAAATGATGAGCAAATAAAATTGGTTGTGCTCTTTGGAGATGAGTATAACCCGGAATGACAGTATCTTTGTTCTCTTCGGCTTTCTTTAATAATGATTTTTGAAAAACATTTACACACCTTATTAGATTAGTAATTTCTTTACGCATATAGAGCCGTTCATCTAAAGCGACCTGATCATTGCGACTTCGTGCTGTATGAAGCCGCTTTCCTTTTTCCCCAATTTTTTCTATTAATCTTTCTTCAATTAAAGAATGAATATCTTCTTTCTTCCAATCGAATTTTAATTCTCCGCTTGCGATTTCGTTAAAGATTTTGTCTAATGCTTTAATTATAGACTTTCCATCATTCATCGAAACAATTTTTTGTTTCATTAGCATTTTTACGTGCGCTTTACTTCCTTCGATATCTTCGGCAAATAATTTACCATCAATAGCGATTGATGAAGAAAACTTCAATGCAGTTTCATTTAATGTTTTCTTAAATCTACTGTTCCAAATTTCCATATAAAACTATGTCCACAATATTCAAAAATTATTTCATTACAATAATAATGCGAAAAATAAATCTAATCTAATTTGAAAAATGCTAAACTAAAACTCCTATTTTTTCATCTTCTGCTTTTTGTGCTACACGATTGATAGTTTTATAAGGAAGTCCATAAATTTTAATAAAACCTTCTGAAGCAGAATGATCAAATTGATCAGCAATAGTATAAGTAGCAAGGAGAGGATCATATAATGAAAATGGGGATGTTCTGCCCGATACGATAATGTTTCCCTTATAAAGTTTTAGTTTTACTAAACCCGTTACGTTCTCTTGTGTTTTATCTATGAATGCTTGGAGTGCTTCACGAAGAGGCGAGAACCAAAGTCCATTATAAATAAGAATAGAATATTCCTGAGTTACGAGTGCTTTATAATGAGCGACAGATTTTTCTAATGTGATTCTTTCTAATTCATTGTGTGCTGTATTTAGAATCATTCCTGCCGGAGCTTCATACACTTCACGCGATTTAATCCCGACTAATCGATTTTCAATCATATCAATTCTACCTACACCGTTTCTTCCGCCGATTTTATTGAGTTCTTTTATAAGCGAAACTCCGTCCATGGTTTTTCCATTTAAAGCAAACGGCACACCCTTCTCAAATTCTACAATTACATATTCTGCTTTATCTGGCGCATCTTCTGGAGAAACTGTAAATTGAAAAGCATCTGCCGGCGGCTCTACCATTGGGTCTTCGAGCACCCCGCATTCAATTGCAGTACCATAAATATTTTCATCGATTGAATAAGGATTTTCTTTCGTCGCAGAGACAGGTATATTATGAAATTTTGCATAATCGATCTCTTGTTCACGGCTCTTGAATTCCCATGTTCTGAGTGGAGCGATATTTTGAAGATCGGGAGCGAGCGCACCGACTGCTATCTCAAAACGAACTTGATCATTACCTTTTCCTGTACAACCATGTGCGACCATATTAGCACCTTCTTTACGAGCAATATCGACTAACGTTTTTGCAAGAAGCGGTCTGCCGATTGAGCATGCCATTGGATAACTATCTTCATACATTGCTCCCGCACGCAGAGCAGGGAATACATAGTCATTAATAAATTCAGAGGTAAGATCAATTACATATGCCTTCGAAGCACCTGAATTTATTGCCTTTTCTTCAAGTCCAATAAGTTCTTTAGTCTGTCCTAGATTACCCGTAAAGGTAATTATCTCTGCATCGTAATTATCTTTCAGCCATTTGACCATAACGGATGTGTCTAATCCGCCCGAATATGCTACTACAATTTTGTTCTTTCCCATTAATTTATTCCTAATATTATTTTAATATATTCTAAACTATTTTTGATGTTTTTATTTGAACGAGGGATTACTATTATTGTATCATCACCTGCTACTGTGCCAAGAATTTCTGTTGAATTACTTTGGTCTAATACAATTGCCACTCCCTGCGCTCTTCCGGGAAATGTTCTGATAACGATTAAAGTTTCGTTATGGTCTATTGAGATTATTTCTTCACTTAAGCGTGAGCGCAAAACCGATTGTTCCCCTGAGGTATTGATTTTATAAAAAAATCCATTTGGAGCCGGCACTCTAATAATACCGAGTTCATTTAAGTCCCGTGATAAAGTTGCTTGCGTTACTTTTATTCCATTCTGTTTAAGTAATTTTTGGAATTGAGCTTGATTAGAAATTTCCTGCTTAGAAACCAGCTCTTTGATTAAGGTATGGCGGCTTTGAATTTCTAGAATTTTATTACTCATAAATCCCTCGTTTGATTTTTCTAATTAGTCGGCAACTATCTCTGTGCCGATTCCTTCTTTTGTAAAAATTTCAAGCAGAAGTCCATGAGGCACTCTACCATCAATAATGTGAACTTTTTTTACACCCGATTGTAAAGCAGAAAGAGCAGATTCTACTTTTGGAATCATTCCACCTGAGATTATTCTCTTTTTAATGTAGTCTTCTGCCTGTGATTTGGTAAGATGCGAAAGAAGCTTGCCATCGGCTTTTACTCCTTCTATATCTGTAACGTAAACTAATTTCTCTGCATTCAATGATGCAGCAATTGGTCCGGCGGCTATATCTGCATTTACATTGTAGATTATCCCAATGTCGTCGGATCCAATCGGGGCAATGACGGGTAAGTATCCATCTTTTAACATGCTTTTAAGAATTTCATTATTTACTTCGGTTACATCGCCTACAAATCCTAATTCATCGAAAGATTTTTTTACTTTAATAAGATTAGCGTCTATACCGCTTAATCCGACACCTCTTCCACCATGAATATTAATTCGACGGACGATGTCTTTATTAATCGAGCCGGCGAGAACCATCTGAACTACATCTCGCATTTTCTCATCGGTGTATCTTTGTCCGTTTACAAATTTTGTTTCGATACCAAGTTTTTCGGCAGTGATTGTTATATCCTTACCACCTCCATGAACTACGACCATATCGATACCGATTTTACGAAGCAGAACCACATCCTGCGCAATCATCATTTTGAGCTTTTCATCCTGCATTACAGCTCCGCCATATTTCACTACAAAGGTTTTATGCTCAAACTGCTGAATATATGGAAGTGCCTCAATTAATACATCTTCTTTTTTGAAAATGATACCGGTCACGATCTGTAACTCCCATTAATCTTAACATACTCTTCCGAAAAATCACAAGTCCAGCATGTTGCAGAATAATTTCCGTTACCGATTTTTATGGTTAGATAAATGTAATCGAGTTCTAGAGTTTTATTGGCTTCTTCGATCGATAATTGAACTGAATAATTTGAGCCAAGAATTTTTGTGCCATTAACAAAAATTTGAAATTGTGCGGGATCAAACTTGATTCCTGAATAACCGGCAGCGGCAATTATTCTACCCCAATTAGCATCTTCACCATGTATAGCGGTTTTAACCAATGGGGATAGGGCGATCGTCCTTCCAATTTTTTCGGCATCTTCGATAGATTCTGCTCCATCCACTGTAATTTCTATAAGTTTTGTAGCCCCTTCGCCATCACGTACAATATCGAGAGAAAGTTTTTTTAGTAAAGCATGAAGTTCATCTTCAAAAATATAATGTTCAGGACTTTCTAACATTATTTTTGCATCACTTGCCCCATTAGCGAAAGCAAGAACCATATCGTTAGTGCTTGTATCTCCATCTACAATAATTCTATTAAATGTTTTATTGGCAGCATTTTTAAGCATCGATTGAAGTAGGTTTTTTTCTATTGCGGCATCTGTAAGAATAAAGCCAAGCATTGTAGCCATATTGGGATGAATCATTCCAGAGCCTTTTGCCATTCCATAAATCGTAACTTCTTTTCCATTAATCAAAAAAGTAGAAGATGCAGTTTTAGAAAATGTGTCTGTTGTCATAATAGCTTCGGCGGCATTTTGCATCTTTTGTTCTTTATCTTGATCGATAGAAGAAATTTCGGAAGTAATTGTTTTTATTCCTTCTGCGATTTTAGTCATTGGAAGAGTTTCTCCAATTACTCCGGTAGATGAAACGAGCACTTCATTTTTTTCTAAGCCCAATTCTAATGCAGTAAGAGATGCCATTATTGAAGCATCATAATAACCTTGTTCACCAGTGCAGGCATTGGCATTACCACTATTAATTATTAACGCACGGAAAGTTTCTCGTTCGGATAAATGTTCTTTGCAAATCAATAACGGTGCGGCTTGAACTATATTAGTAGTAAATACTCCCGCAGCAGTTGCGGGGCTGTCAGATAAGATCAAGGCTAAATCTTTTTTCCGTTTCTTAATTCCGCAGAACACTCCCGCGCCTTTGAATCCAAGCGGGATTATTACTGCCGGAGTTTTGGCTAAGAGAATATTACCGGTAGTTTCTGTGATTTGTGTACTGATAATTTCTTTGAACATTTCATTATTCCTTCTGCCGGATCGAAGCCGAACGTTATATTCATATTCTGAACTGCCTGCCCTGCCGCACCTTTTAATAAATTATCAATTGTTGAAAAAATTGTTAATGCTCTATCGGAAGATAAATTAAAACCGATATCGCAAAAATTTGTATATGATACATTCTTCATTTCAGGGATCTTATTGCCCATAAAACGGATAAAAGATTTAGTGGAATAATGTTCTTTGTAAGCATCTTGGATTTCTTTTTCATAAATTCCATTTTTTATTTTTGCTTGAATCGAAGTGTAGATGCCACGAGTAACAGGTAGAAGATGCGGCACGAATGAAAAACCGGCTTTTACACCTGTAAAAATTTCAAGATATTTTTTGATTTCGGGAATGTGTTGATGTTCGTCAACTTTATAAGCACGAACACTTTCGTTTACTTCTGAGAAGATCATGTTTTGAGCTATAGATTTACCCGCACCAGAAGTGCCGCTATATGAAATTATGCTAATGAACGATTCATCGATCAAGTTATTTTTAAGCATTGGTATTAAAGGAAGCAGAATGCTTGTCGGATAACAGCCGGGATTAGCAATGATGTTAGCCGATGCAATTTCCTTTTCGTTCCATTCACTTAAACCATAAACGGATTTATCTAATAGATGTTCGGCTTTATGATCATACTTGTAATATTTTTTATATTCATTTATATCAGAAAGTCTAAAATCCCCACCAAGATCGATTACTTTTACACCATTCTCAAAAGCAGTTTTAACTGCATGGAATGCCTGCCCTGAAGGTAGCGCAACAAATATTAGATCAAGTCCTAAAATGGCTTCAGCCGAAAAATTCTCAATCTCCATTGATATAATGTTTTTTAGAGATGGATGAACATCTTCTATATATGAGCCGACTGTTGAATGCCCGAATAGCTTAGCTATTTCAGCTTTCTCATGGTTGGATAAAAGCTTAATTAGTTCTATACCCGAATAACCCGCCGCACCTACAATACCTATCTGATACATTATCTTCCAAAAAATAAAGAATAATTATACATAAACTTGCATAATTATGCAAATATTAATTCTGAAGAATACAAGGTATTTTATAAGAGATGCTTCGAAAATTAAGAAATCAGGGCATAAATAAGTCAAATCAAAATAAAAACAAAAAATATCCCTTTTAAAAGTTTATCTTTGTAAGTCAATAAAATAGGAAAAAGATGAAATCGTTTGAAGAGATAGGTCTTGATAGTGAATTACTTAGCGCTATTAAGGAACTTGGGTTTGAAAATCCAATGCCTATACAAGAAGAAGTAATACCACATTTAATCGGTGAAGATAGACCCGATATTATCGGTCTGGCACAGACTGGAACGGGGAAGACGGCGGCTTTCGGTCTTCCAATTATTCAAAATACAGATTCGAGTAAAAATAAAATACAATTCTTGATATTAAGTCCGACACGAGAATTATGCTTACAGATATTCGATGATTTAACAAGCTTTGCTAAGAATAAACCAAACGTAAAGATAGCAGCAGTATTCGGTGGATCGAGTATTGATCGCCAAGTAGAAAAAATTCGTAAAGGTGTACATATCATTTCTGCGACCGCAGGTAGATTAGTCGATTTGATTAACCGTGGGATCGTAGATCTTTCTAACCTAAAAACAATTGTTTTAGATGAAGCCGATGAAATGCTTAATATGGGCTTTAGAGATGAACTTGAAATAATTTTAAGTGAAATACCGGATGATGTTCAGACGCTCTTATTTTCTGCAACAATGCAAAAAGGTGTAGATGATATAGCACGTAAGTTTTTAACTAAACAGATAGAAATTACAATTGGCAAAAAAAATTCCGGTGCTGATAACGTTGAACATCTTTGCTATATGGTTCAAGCACGTGATCGGTATTTCGCACTTAAGCGTATTGTGGATTATAATCCGAACATTTATGGTATCATATTTTGCAGAACAAGAAAAGAAACTCAAGAGATTGCAGATTCATTAATTAGAGATGGATATAATGCTGATTCACTGCACGGTGATTTATCGCAAGGGCAGAGAGACATGGTAATGAATAAATTCCGTATCAAACATCTCCAATTACTTGTAGCTACAGATATTGCAGCACGTGGACTTGATGTGGATGATCTTACTCATATAGTTAATTACAATCTTCCCGAAGAATTAGATACTTATACACATCGTAGCGGTAGAACAGGCAGAACAGGCAAAAAAGGTGTTTCTATAATTATCACCAATCTAAAAGAGAAGAGTAAAATTCAGCATATTGAGAAACAGCTTGGTAAGAAATTTACCATATCGGCGGTTCCTCTTGGTGGCGAGATTTGTGAAAAACAGTTGTTTCATCAAATCGATAGAATGGAAAAGGTGGAAGTTGATTATACATTAATCGATCCGCTTTTGCCGGATATTTTTAAGAAACTCGAATGGCTTGATAGAGAAGAATTAATTAAGAAATTCGTATCAGTCGAGTTCAATCGTTTCCTTGAATATTATAAAAAGATGCCTGACCTGAATAATCCAACTGACGGAAAAGGGGAAAGGAAAGTTCAACCTCAGGAAGGATTCACAAGAATCTTTATTAATCTCGGAAATATGGATAATCTAATTCCCCAGACATTAATGAAAATGATTTCGCAGGCAACAGGTGTTAATAATATTGAGATCGGTAAGATTGATATTCTTAAAACATTTTCATTCTTTGAAGTTGATACAGCATTTGCTAAACAAGTGATGGATTCGATGGAAGGAATGGAAGTAAAAGGTAGAGTTGTCAATTTAGAGATTGCAGAATCAAAGAGTCGCGATAATACACGAGATAGAAAAAGTGGCGGAAGAAGCGGCGGATTCAGCCGTGGTGGAGATAGATCGTCAAGAGATCGTGGAACTAGAGATCGCGGTTCAAGAGATGGAGGAAGCAGGAGAGAATCAACAGGCGAAAGAAGAAGTAAATATGGTGATCGTGAAAGTCGTCCTTCAAGAGAAGGCGGAAGTCGAAGCGGTTCATCAGAAAGAAGCAGTGGATATTCAAGCCGAGGAAGAAGCTCCGAAGGTGGTGGAAGTCGTGAAGATCGTGGTGATAGAGCAAGTCGTCCTTCGAGAGAAGGCGGAAGTCGAAGCGGATCTTCGGAAAGAAGCGGTGGGTATTCAAGTCGTGGAAGAAGTTCCGAAGGTAGTGGAAGCCGTGAAGATCGTGGAAGCCGAACTCCAAGAGAAGATCGTGGCGGAAGTGCAGATAGAGGAAGCAGTGAAAGATCGGGTGGAAAATATTCCGATAGAAAATCCTACGGTTCACGTGAATCTCGCTTTGGCGATAGCACTTCAAGGAGCAGATCGGGCGGAGATCGTGAAAAGAAATTCGGTAGATCCAGCGATAGAAAACCTCGCGAAAGAAAATCTGACGGCGACAGCTACGGTGCTAAGAAAAGCGAAAAGAAAGTATGGGTTAATGAAGAATATACAGATAAATCCAAAAGCGGCTTCGGACAAGTAAAGAAAAGAAAAAAAGAATAATTATTCAATGATAGGATAATTCTTTCCTGATTGATAATTAATAAATTTAAAACCGTCTCAATATCTGGGGCGGTTTTTTTTTATACCCTTTAGGGTATCGTAGTCTGAATTTTTTGAAAAATTTATCATGACAGACGAAAACCGATAGGAACGATTATCTTTCTCATCTTACAACAGTCGGAAAAGAGATGGTTGGATCAGTAACGGTAGAGGCTGAATAATGAACAGATGTCCAACCGAAAATGAAGACTTAACAATGAAGATGGGAGCAGCAGCGGGAATTGAAATACCAATACATGGAATGGTTTATTCAAAAGAGGGATCATTAACGTATTTTATTAAAAGATTTGATCGATTCGGAAGAGGAAATAAATTGGCTGTTGAAGACTTTGCTCAATTAGCAGGTAAGTCTCGCGATACTAAATACGAATACAGTATGGAAAAAATAGTCACATTATTAGATATCTTTTGTACATTTCCTTTGTTAGAAATAAGAAAACAAATTCTAAAATAAAAATATATTTCCTTTTATTTAGCGACTACTTTTGTTTTTCGATTTTTTAGTAATTCATTTTTTAGTTGTGAGGTTGTGAGCACATCTCCAGAAACAGATTTCTATTCCGTATTGAAAAAGAAACAGTTGAATATTTCAAAAAATTAGATATTGAAATAGATATTTCTTATCAAAATTTAATGAATATGTATTTACGGGATTGCGCTCAGAAAAATCTGAAACCAAATATAAATTGGCAGAAACAATAAATTTTAAACAAAAAAATGCCGGATTGCTCCGGCACTTTTTATTCACACACACCACCAACTTATATCTGCTAATTATTTCAATTCTGGTAGTCTTCCCGGTGTATATGGAGCTTTGATTTTATCAAGCTCTACTTCCAATTCCGTTACAGAAGTTGCCGCATCCTTTATCTTACTATAAACCGGAGCAAATTCTTCTGAAAGTATTTCATAAGAACGCTTCTGAGTTGTAGTAACATCAGATGTCGAACGAGATTGTGTATAAATCAAATTGTTTAAGCGATAACCCAATGGCACTTGTGCAGGTGGAAGTTCTTCGAGACTAGCTTTCGCTTTCTGACCGTTGAATGTGAATAAAATTTCATCTAACATTTTTGCAGTATCCGTTGCCTTTTTCATCAGTTCGGTAGTTGCATCGGTAGAATTATTAATTGCCTGTTTTATATATTCCATTTTCTTTACGAGTTCATTAGTATAGTTCTCAGCACCCATTACCTTACGTGCTAATTCAGCAGCTTTTCTTTGGAAAGCTACCAACTCAACTTTATCTTTTGCAGGTAGAGTAGAATTACTCAAAGCATCCACTTCAAAAGGCACTTTGCTGACTAATTCTTTTATACCATCACGATTTACCATCGACATTGAAACAGTATACTTACCCGGAAGAACTAGCATACTTCCATTTTCCTTAGCAACGGGATTGAACTTATTCTCTTTTATATTAACGGGATAAAAGCTTTCATAAGCAAGATCCCATACAACTCTTTTAACTCCTTTTGATGCAGGAGCATTAATAGTACGTACAACATTGCCATCTTGATCAGCAATTTTGAAAATAAGATATGGAGCATTTTCCAATTCTTCGGCTCTAAGTTCAGCATAAGATGGCTGTGGGATTTGTTTGCCTTCTTTAAATAGAGTTTCTTCTTTCTCTTTACGAATTGATTTAAGAGTTTTAGGAACTTCTTTTATATAATAAGTAAATGGAATACCGAAATCAGGATTAGGTGCTTTGAAAAATTGATGACCCTGTCCATATACACTACCTTTTTCAATATAGGTTAATCCGGTTTTAATTGGGAAAATATACGCATCTTTATTTACGAAATCTTTATTAATCTCGCGTAAAGGAGAATAATCATCAAGCACATAGAATCCTCTACCAAAAGTGGCAAGAACTAAATCAGATTCTCTTTCCTGAATAGCCAAGTCTTTAACTGATTGAACAGGTAATCCATTTTTAATTTGAACCCAATTATCACCACCAGTAACAGAGAAGTATAAACCAAATTCTGTACCTACAAATAATAGATCGGGATTTTTGAAATCTTGAATAATTGTTTGAACAGAACCATTGGCAGGAAGATTGCCCGAAATCGAAACCCAAGACTTTCCTTTGTCGCTACTTTTTAGTAGGTATGGTTTGAAGTCATCTCTTTTCAGATTATTGAATGATACGAAGACAACATTCTCATCAAAGCGTGACGGATAAATATCACTTACATAAGTCATTTTTGGAATGCCGGGGAATGATTCAATTTTATTCCAAGTTTTTGCATCCTCGCTAACTTGGATTAATCCATCATCTGTACCGACAAATAATAGATTCTCTTTGATTGGAGATTCTGCAAATGAAACGATTGTACCCCATGGTGAAGTCGATACATCTTTAGCAACTGCATCGATACTCCAGAATTTGTCCATTACGGGGAATGAATTACGGTCGGTCTGTGTTGTAAGATCATCGCTGATGACCTGCCATGTATTCCCGCGATCATCACTTCGGAATACTTTATTCGCCGTAGTATAAATTCGAGAATTATTATGCGAACTAATTACTAATGGTGCATCCCAATTCCATTTATATGTTTCTTCTCCTTTGCGTGGCTCAGGGCGAATATCGATTGCTTCACCGCTTTTGCGGTCGTAACGAACCATTCCGCCATATTGAGATTCAGCATAAACGATGTCAGGATTTTTTGGATCGATTGCAGTCCAAAAACCATCGCCACCATTCGTAACCCACCAATCTGAATTAACAATTCCTGCTTCGCTGATTGTACGTGAAGGTCCGCCCATACTGCTATTATCTTGTGTACCGCCATACACATTATAAAACGGTAAATCATTATCTACATTTACACGATAGAATTGAGTAACAGGTAGATTGGATTTAAACTCGAAAGTTTTACCATTATCATAAGATTCATAAATTCCGCCATCGCCGCCAATTAAGAAATGATTTGTGTTATCGGGATTAACCCACAAAGCATGATCATCTACGTGGCGATATTCGTTACCGAGCGACTTCCAAGTTTTTCCACCGTCTAAAGTATATTTGGTAACAGTCTCAACCGAAACAACTTTATCAACGTCTTTAGGATCGCAATAGATTTCATTATAATACTGACCCGATGAAGAGTAGTCGCTCATCTTCTCCCACGATTCGCCGCGATTAGTAGAGCGAAAAAATCCGCCTTCATCTTCTGCGGCTTCGATAATAAGAAAAACATAGTCAGGATTAACGGGAGAAATTGCTATTCCCATTCCGCCTTTATCAGCTGATGGAATTCCCTTAGTTAATTTTGTCCAGGTTTCGCCACCATCGACTGATTTATAAACTGCTGATTCCGGTCCGCCGCCAATTTTGGAAAATACATGTCTTCTACGCTGTTCGGAAGTAGCATAAAGAATATCAGGAAAACGAGGATCCATTACAACATTATTAATACCTGTATTCTCACTGACGAATAGAGTTCTTTTCCAAGTTTTTCCACCATCATTTGATTTATAAAGACCGCGTTCTCCGCCCGGTCCCCAAGCAGAGCCTTCTGCGGCTACAAATACAACATTAGGATTACGAGGATCGATTACGATTCCGCCGATTTGACGGGAATCTTTCAGTCCCATATAATTCCAAGACTGTCCGCCATCGAGTGATTTATATACGCCGCATCCATATCCGAGTGCACGCTGGTGATTATTCTCGCCCGTTCCAACCCATACTACATTTGGATTTGTAGGATCGAGTTTTACAACACCGATAGAATAAGCACGAATTGTATCTGCAATCGGTTTCCATGTTGTGCCGGCATTATCTGTTTTCCATACGTTACCGCTGGCAACGGCAACGTAGTATTCATTAATATTATTTGGATTTACTGCAAAATCTGCAATTCTGCCTGAGCAGTATGCAGGTCCGATATTTCTTAATTTTAATCCGCTAATTAAACCCGAATTAATCGGGTCTTTCTTTTCATCCTTTTTATCGTCCTTCTTTTGAGCAAAGACTAATAATGGAACAATCATCAAGAAAAAGATAATTTGTTTGAGTCGCACTAAATACTCCATATTTTTTTGATAATATATTTATATAAGTAACTTATCTTTTTTCGTAATCTTGATGTTTAGGATAAACAAACGGTTTTTCCTTAATCAATCTTAATGCTTCTTTAATTCCGGCTTCAAGCTGTGGATCAATTCCTTTAACCATTTGAGCAGGATCATCTATTACTTCGATATCAGGGTCAACGCCATGACCTTCTTTGAACCATGTGCCATCAGGATCGTACATACGGAACGTAGGTACTGTAATGCTTCCCCCATCAATTAATGCAGGCGCACCTGAAATGCCGATTAATCCACCCCAAGTTCTCATACCTACCAATGGACCAAGTTGAGATTTTTTGAAGAAATCTGGGAATGCATCTCCACCCGAACCGCTCCAACCATTAATTAACATAACTTTAGGACCGAAATGAGCTGTTTGAGGCCATTGCCATGTATCGCCATCACGTACTGCCCAAAAAGCTAATGGTTTTCTATTCAAGAGTTCGATAAATCGATCAGGTATCTGTCCGCCATTATTAAATCTTTCATCTATGATTAATGCCTCTTTATTCGTCTGCGAATAAAACTGTCTTACGAGTTCATTTTGTCCATCAGTTCCGGTAGAAGGCACATAAATATAACCTACTTTTCCATTAGATGCTTCTTCTACTCTTTTTCTATTTTGTTCTATCCAAGCAAGATTTCTTAAACGAGTTTCATCATCTAATGCAGTAACAATTACTTTCCAACTTCCATCTAGCGATGGTTTTGAGTTTACAGTTAGTTCGATTGTTTTACCTGCAAGATTATCAAAGTTAGTCCACGGGTCATTTTTAGTATTGAGCTTAACACCATTTACTTCGAGTATGTAATCGCCTTTCTTTACTTTCACGCCGGATTCAGCAAGCGGGGATCGAACTTCTGTATCCCAAGGAGCTGCTTCTACTATATTTTTAATTTTAAATGCGCCATTTTCTACTGCCCAATCTACTCCAAGATAACCTGTCTTTCGTGATTCAGCATATTCTTGGTCGCCGCCACCTTTATATGTATGCGAAGCATTGAGTTCTGAAATCAATTCTCCAAGTACAAAATTTACATCTTCTCTTGTAATGCAATTATCGATTAGATTGCCATACTGAGTTTTCATTGCTTTCCAATCAACTCCGTGCATATTCTTATCATAGAAGAAATCTCTTTCGAGACGCCATACATCATTGAATATCTGTTTCCATTCTTCTCTCGGAGTTACGGTAAACTCGAGCTGAGTTGTAGGAAGTTTTTTATCCATTTTTTGATCCGGAGCTACGTCTACTATGGTAAATGAATTTCCTTTCATTGCGAGAAGTTTTTTCCCGTCGGCAGAGAGTCTATATCCGCGGACATCAGCAAGTATAGTTTTTTCTTCTCTCTTTTCGAGATCGTAATATTTTATTGCACTTGTTTTTTCACCTGAACCGCTATTGGGTGCTTTTGAATAAATAACTTTTCCTGAAACTGCATTAAGAGAATTATAATTGCCTGCTGTAACAGGTAATAGAACTAATCTATTTTCCATTCCATCAAAATCGATTTTCACTTCTTTTATTTCATCTTTCTTTTTATCGTCTTTCTTCTCATCTTTTTTATCGTCCTTTTTATCATCAGTTTTCTTTGGTTCTTCTTTTTTTACTGCTGTCGTATCATTCTTCGGAGCTGTAGGAGAAGGGATCTCTTTCGTCAATGATATTGCGGCAACTTGTGTGGAATTAGGATAAATCCAGCTTCCTTCAAAATCACTATAAACAGGATCGAAATTTCTATTTGTTAATAAGTAGAGATATTTACCATCGGGATCGAAAGTCGGGTTGGTATCAGAATAATATCCACTAGTAACTTGGTGAATTTTATTCTCTTTTGTATCGAATAAAGCAACCGCATTAAGATGATTAGGTAGCTCTCTTACAAATGCAATATATCTGCTATCAGATGACCAAGAGACAGAGAAATTTTCTAAACCTCCATGGAATAAACCGCGTTGTTTTTCTATTTCTGTGTTTTTATCTTTTTCAATATTATATACATTTATCATCATTGTTTGATCAACGAAACAAAGATTTTTACTATCGGGACTCCAATAAAGATTGTACTTGAATCCAGCGCCATAAGAGGATACTTTTTTTGCTGGTTCGTTTGTGGTTAGATTTTTTATTGTGATTTCATATTCGCCTGAAGCATCGCTCCAATAAGCAGCATATTTTCCGTCAGGAGACCAGGAAGCATATCTTTCAAATGAACCGGGACTTTGGCTTTCGTTAATAATAGCACCATTCTCAGCAGGTACATTAAATACTTCGCCGCGTGCTGTAATTAATGCTCTCTTTCCGTCAGGAGAAATATCTGCATTCTGAATTTGGCTCGCAGCATTAACTACTTTCGGCATTAATGTAATACCATCGGTAACTACTGTGATATTTACTTCTTTAAGTTTTTCATCGGCGAGAGAAAGGAGATAAAGTTTTCCGCCTGCTTCAAAAACTAAATCACTCGGACCAATTGATGGGTAATGAATATCGAAATCCTTGAAATTTGTTACCTGTTTGGTCTCTTTTGTAGCTAAGTCATAAGAATAAATATTTGCTCTATTTTCTTTACTTCTATCGGAAAGGAAATAAATTTTGTTTTTGAACCACATCGGAAATTCATCATTGGCAATATTATGTGTGATGTTTTCAGCGGACTTGTTCTTAAAATCATATAACCAAATATCAGGTGCCATACCGCCTTTGTATCTTTTCCAGTTTCGGAAAGCTCTTGTAATTGGTGTGTATGCTAATTTGCTACCATCGGCGGAGATAGAGCCGATTTCACCATAAGGGAGTTCTAATTTTTCAGGTAGTCCTCCTTCGGACGGCTGTTTATATAATTGATTGAAGCGCTGTTTGCCACTTTCCATTGCTGATGAAAAAAGAATCTCTTTTCCATCAGGATACCAATCGAGCATTCGCTCGCTCATTCCGTGATGAGTAACTCGATTTGCAACTCCACCTTCGGTTGGGATAGTAAAAATATCCATACTGCCACTATAATTACCATTGAAAGCGATAGTCTTTCCATCGGGTGAGAATTTTGGGAAGACTTCTTGTCCTTTCGGGGAGGTCAATTTATAAGCCATACCTCCATCTTTTGAAGCTAACCATAAATCGCCTCCGTATAAAAATACAATCTGTGTAGCCGAGACATCAGGGAACTGAATAAGCTTCGCCGATAATTGTGCTTTAATAGGAATTGATAAGAAAACAAATAGCATTATCATTAATAGTGATAATTTTTTCATATTGTAACCTTTTATAAATGAGTTGAATTTTTCTTTGGTGGGATGTAAGAAATTTGATATTTTTCTGCTTGTTATGGATAACCGTTTAAACATATTACCTCGTAATGAACAAACCAATTAAAAAAATCGCAATAATATTAGCGGTAATTTCACTTTTTCCAATAATCTTTTTTTCGATTAACGAATACTTATCGTTAAATAAGAATGAAAAGATTATTCAAGATATTTACAATAAACAATTAGATGCGATAATATTCTCAATTAATCAATACTCAGACGATATCGTCCGCAGTTGGATATTCAAAACAGAAGATATAATAAGACAAAATAAAGACGAGAAGCTACTTCAAAATTCTTTAAATGAATATCTCCCGATTACCCAATCGGTAAAAAATATTGTTTTAGCTGATACGTTATTAGACGCATTAACTGCTGCTAAGTTTTCTGATTTGGATTCAATTAGTAAGATAATTAAAAATAATATTAATCTCGTAAGAAGATTTTTTATTTATAAAAATCAAAATTATCAGAAGATAGAATCGATCAATTTCGGTGATTATGTTCTTCTCCTTTTCGTTACAAATAATAATAAAATTTGTGTGTTTCAATTAAACAAAAAAGATTTTGTTACGAAGAATCTCTCTGGTAGGATACGTTCCATTGCCTCTGATCAATTTGATATTGGAGTTTTTCATTCTGGGCAAACAGTTTATTCTACTGAAAATTTTAAGATATACAAAGCACAACAGTCGGCTAATTTTTGGCTCATTTCCGACTATCAATTAGCTATGAGTGTAAAAGGGGGGACTTTAGAAGAGCTAATACATTCTCGTGTTTACACTAATATTGCTCTTATTGCCGCATTAGGATTATTAATGTCTATCGGTGTATTCTTTGTTTACCGAAACATTAAACGTGAAATGGAATTGGCACAAATAAAATCTGATTTCGTTTCAAATGTATCGCACGAACTTCGTACTCCACTCGCACTTATTAATATGTATGCAGAGACTTTGGAAATGGACCGGATAAAATCAGAAGTGAAAAAGAAAGAGTATTATTCGATCATTAGCGGCGAGGCAAATCGATTAAGTAGTATCGTAAATCGTATTTTAAGTTTCTCAAAGCTTGAAGCAGGTAAAAGAAATTTTGTTTTTGAAGAGATTGATTTGAATGAGTCTGCAAAGAAGATTTATGAAACCTATCTGCATCATTTACAAAATAAACAATTTGTGTTCTCGTTTGTTTCGGGTGGTGAGATTATAATAAGCGGTGATAAGGAAGCGATTTCGGAAGTGATTGTAAATCTTATTGATAACGCCTGTAAGTATAGTAATCAAATAAAAAAAATAGTTTTACGAACCGGAATTGCTGATCGATTTGGATTTATAGAAGTCGAAGATAGCGGAATTGGTATATCACAAGATGAACAGGCAAAAGTTTTTGATAAATTTTATAGAGCTGCTAAAGGATTAGTCCATGATACTAATGGAACTGGAATCGGATTAGCATTAGTTAAGCATATTGTAGATGGGCATAAAGGGAAAATCGAATTAGAAAGTGATACGTCTAAAGGAAGTAAGTTTAGAATTTTATTCCCTATGGCGGAGGATTAAAAGTATGTATAGAATATTAATTGTAGATGACGAACCGAATATGCGTTCGGGATTGAAAGATAATCTTGAGTTTGAGGGATATGAAGTTGAAACGGCAGTTGATGGCGAAGAAGGACTAAACAAAATATTGTATTATAAATATGATCTCGTTTTACTTGATGTTATGATGCCAAGGATGAATGGATTTGATGTTTGTAAAAAAGTTCGATCAGAAAAAAATAATGTCCCGATAATATTGCTTACTGCAAAAGGGGAGGAGATAGATAAGGTTCTCGGACTTGAATTTGGAGCTGATGATTATATACCAAAACCATTTGGTTTAAGGGAGCTTTTGGCAAGAGTAAAAGCAGTTTTAAGAAGAAGTACGTCTTCAAATTTGGGGAAAACTTCTTTCTCTAAAGGTGTGCCGGGTGGTTCTAATCCTTCGAGTGATTATGGAATATCAGGAGGTTTAGTTACCACTGATAATCCGATTATTTCGGATTCAGTACTCTGCGCTGAAGAAATTACTATTGGCAGATTAAGGATAAACTTTAAGACATATAACGCTTACGAAGAAAACATGCCGATTTCAATGTCGCATAAAGAATTTGAACTGCTTAAATATCTATGGGAGAGAAGGAATAAAAATGTCAGCAGGGAAGACTTGTTAAAAGATGTATGGGGTCAAGAGGGATTTATTACAACACGCACCATCGATAATTTTATAGTAAAACTTCGTCAGAAATTAGAACACGAACCTACCACACCGAAAATAATAATCACCGTTCACGGAGTTGGCTACAAACTCATCGATTAGTTAAGCCTTTCTACTTAGTTCAGAGAGTATGATAGCATTTGCATTGGCAACATTCAGAGATTCGGCTTGTCCGAATCTCTGAATATTAATTCTGTCATCAGTAATTTTTAAAAGTTCATTGCTCGGACCGTTGGCTTCATTGCCGAAAACTATAATTGAACGTTCCGGAAAATCATATCCATATAAATTATTTCCTTCCATATCGGCAGTAAAAATAGAATAACCCGTTTTTCTTAATTTTGCTAAATCATCTATGAATGAAAAAGAACGGATAATATTAAGATGAAAAACTGAACCGGCACTAGAACGGATTGTTTTTGGACTATAAATTTCCGTGCACGTTTCATTCAATAAAACATTTTCAAAACCAAACCAATCACAATTGCGAATCATCGTACCCATATTGCCTGGATCATTAATATTTTCAAAAGCTATGATAGTGCCGAATAAACTTGAAACAGATTTATGAGAAGATTTCTCAAAGAAGATTCCAATTATTCCTTGCGGAGTTTTTGTATCTGCAATTTTTTCTAATTCATTGTCTTTTACAACTTCCAGATTAATGGAATATTTTCTTCCAAGATTATTTATATACTCAAATTCGTTTTGTTCAAACTCATTTGAAAGAATAATCAATTCCGGCTCGAAGCCGGAATCAAGTGCTTCTAGAATCAACTTCTTTCCTTCAACCAAAAATTTCTTTTCGGATGCTCTTCCTTTCTTGCCCGAAAGCGAGGAATAATATTTTATCTTCTCTTTAGTCAACATATTTAATTAGTATGATATCCTTTCTTAACAATTTTATCACCTTTAAAAAGTGCAAAGGCGGGCATCGATTGATGACGCTTTGTCATTTGATATAATTGCTGTGCGCTATTTGCAATAAATAGATAAAGCGTTTTTTCATGGTTATAAGGATTAGGATATGTTAGATAAATTCCATCATCATTATTATTATATGTATTGCCATCCCATTCAAAGAAATATTTTCCATTTGTAATTCCGAGTTTGCTTAGTAGTTTTTCTGTAAGTGTGTTTTCGGAAACGCCGCCGAGGAGAATGATATCGTTCTTGGCTAGTTCCGATTCATCAATTTCGCTATCTTTTTTGATCGGTTGGAATGTTTCAGTAAAACGATCCGCAACCATCTTTTGATAGCGTAATGCAATAGTATGATTCGCTTCAACTTGTTGTTTAGTGCCATAAACTATAATTGTATTTGAATAGTCATCAAAGAAATTGGAGTACGTAAAATAATTTGTTCTGTTTACGGGTACATCATTCCCTGCATTTACAGTAACCGATAGAGGTTTATTATCAAATATATATTCAAAATTATTTTCAACATTCTTTAATTCGATTAATTTAACTATTCTTTCTTTTTCAAATTCGATAGAAACCGTGAGGAATAAATTAAATACTTTACCGGTTTGTTTAATATTAATTCCGGTTTTCCATTTGTTTTCTGTGTTGTCAATTTTTACTTGGGCAGAAAAATTTGGTAATTCGGTATCATTAATCCATTGCGAAATAAACGCTTCATCTACTCCTGCATTTTTAGCATACTCAATAAATTTCTGATTAGTGATGTTTTTTTCTTTGAAATCAGTTTGGACTTTATTCACAAACTCAGAGAATTTTTTATTACCGAGTTTCAAACGCAATTGATGAAGCAAGAATGTTCCTTTAATACGCGGAATTTGGTAGTTATTATATTTATCATAAACTTGTTTAGCATCAACAGGAGCAATTGCACCTTCGCGGTTCGTTGCATAAAGAAGTCGGTAGTTTAATTCTGTAAGTTCATCTCTTAGATAATTAAAAGCCACATCTTGTTTTGCCGGCATCTGTTTGAGTGTGTAGTAATAAGCCGCCGCGGCACTTACATACCAATTTTCTTTATTGCTTGCAGGAAAAACTGTTCCTTTCCAAAGAGATACTTTATCGTATGAATAAACATCTTTTACTTCATTTAGGTTATTTGTAAGCTCTTTTGTCTCCTTGTTTTTCGGTGCTTTATCTTTCCACGCTTTCAATTGATCGGCTATATAAATCGGCGAAGCCACAGCATATCCTAAAGTGAAACGAGAATAAGCATTTGGTAGATCGGGCATTCTTCCATTTTCATTTATAAACTGTTCTCTTAAGGTTACCTTACCTTGATGAGCAAAGAATACTAATTGTTCAGCCATTTCGGAGGTCGTTATCTTTCCATCGCAAGCATGTGGTCTATTAATCGGGGATGAATTCCAAAGATTAAAGGCGGCAGTCTGATCTATATTACCATAATTATTCTGATAGAAATCCCAGAATGCGAGATCGCGATTTACAGGTCGAAATACTATATCATGAGGAGCATCATCAGGATTGTGGATATATTCTTTTCTTACTTCGAGTTCTTTATTGTTATTATCGCTAAAATAAAAATCCTTAGCATCGTTATACCAATCGTTATTACTGCTTCGCCATAGTTTATGTGTGTTGGTTCCAAGTAGTAAAATTCCGATTTCATTTTTCTTAACGTCTGCAATCAGCCAATCGTTCGTGTACATACCATTATTTTTTGTTGTCATTATTTTCACTACGTCATCAATAGAGTTTGCATATTGAGCTGCTTTACGAATACGATTTGATTGTGGAATGCCATCAGGATTATAAGGAGTTTGCTGAACGGTGGTTTCGCCAAGCATAATACCAGCACTATTCATATAGAAATCCGCACCTGAATGAATTCCTCCGGGATAAGTTTGATAAACTAATCGATTACCTTCGGAGGGAACTATATCAGTAATTACATTCCAATGATAGCCCGTATAGCCGCCCCACATAAAAATTTGTCCATAAACAATTCTACCATCTTTAGTAGCGGAATTATTCGCTAAGAAAGCGGAACATTTATGTAATCTTTCTTTTACTAAAAGATCATCTTCTTCGGAGAGAAAACTTTTTCCCGAAAGAGGATTGGGTGTGATGCGCAGAGCATCTTGAACGTAATCTAAATCGATTGATGAATTTATTGCAACAATATCAAGAAGATCAATCGGACGATCGAACACCTTAGCTCCTGCTTTCGCAGCTCCATCGGCTATTCCCTTCATTTCAGTTAAATTTTCTTCTTCATATTTTCTAAGAAAGATCGCATCGGTTTCAAAGCGAAGTCGCTGCCATTCCTGACGCGGTTCGGAGGAGTTATAGTTTGTTGCTAATTTTTCTATAAACATTTTTATATCATCAGCGAGCAGCGAACCGTATTGAAATCCTCTTTGGTATGGTTTACCTTCTATATGAACAAAAATCCATCCTTTATCTTCATAACGAAATGCAGGTCCATGCCATTTAACTGTTTCTAACGGTATATATTCGCTGATATCTGTTACTTCGGTGAGTGCAATATCATCGAACCATGCT
>Ga0172380_10000770_pt1 | contig 58568 bp, 54 predicted proteins | sample Leawe162metaG_FD_119747 | JGI IMG/M metagenome (GOLD analysis project Ga0172380, IMG submission 119747) | Leachate microbial communities from a municipal landfill in Southern Ontario, Canada - Leachate well 162 metaG | ecosystem: Engineered > Solid waste > Landfill > Unclassified | place... | reverse complement strand
GGCGATGCCCTTCGTCGCCGCGGGCATGATCGCCTGGTTCGCGGGCAAGGCGTTGGCAGCGCAATTGGCGAAGCTGCCGGCCGGCGTGAAGCGGGCCGGCCTGGTCGTCGCGGCGCCTTTCCTTGGCTTGGGCTTCATCCTTGCCCTGCCGCTGATCGGCATCGGTGCCTTGGGCTATTTCGCGGTCAAGGCCGTTTGGAAGAACTGACAATGGCGTGCTCGCTGCGCTATGCTCAGTGCGCACCAAAACCTCGCTGAGGTGACGCTTAACCCGGCAGGATTGTCTTCTTGGACATCGGAAGGAAGCAGACATGATCAGTCTCGGCAGCAAATGGCCCAAATCGGCCTTGTCCGCGCGTCTCCTCGTTCTTGCCATTGCACTTGTCGTCGCGTTTCCTCTTCTCTCGACGTCAGACCAGGCCAGGGCAGCGAATGACGGCCTGTCCAAGGACGATCAGCTGTGCCTCGCTTGCCATGGCGAGTCCGGCGCGGAGAAGGCAATGGCCGAAGGAGAGAAGCTGTCGTTGCATATCAAGGGCAAGGCCTTCGCCGCCTCGGTGCATAATGCCATCGGCTGTAGCGCCTGCCACGCCGACATCGATCTCGCCAAACACCCGGCACCGAGCAAGAACAAACAGACGCTGCGGGAGTTTTCGATCGCCAAGGTGGAGATCTGCCGCCAGTGCCACGAGGACAAGTTCAAGCTCTACGAGGGCAGCATACACGCGTCCCTCTTGCGTTCGGGCAACCCCATGGCACCGCTGTGCAGCGACTGCCACGAGCCGCACGCCGTGCGTGCCAAGGCGGCCGCCTCCGGCCCGATCGACGAAGTCGCCTGCCGCACCTGCCATGGCGCCGTATTCAAGGTCTACGCGCAAAGTGTGCACGGATTGGCGCGCGCCAAGGACCCCAGCGGGGGTGCCCCGATCTGCGCCGACTGCCATCGCTCCCACGACGTTGCCGCTGCGTCCAGCGGCAACCAGATCAAGGAAGCCTGTCTAGGTTGTCACTTTAACGCCCTGCAATTGCACAAGAGCTGGCTGCCCAACGCTGCCCACCACTTCGAGGCTGTCTCCTGTCCGGCCTGCCACGCACCGATGGCGCCACGCCGCGTAGACCTGAAGCTCTACGACAGTAGCGCCAAGGAGCGGGTTACCGAGAAGTTGGGCGTGCCGCGCTTCGAGAGCCGCACCAAGCTTGCCGACAGCAAGGGTCAGGGACTCGATGCGCTGGCTCTGCAGAGCCTGCTCAAGGAATTCAACCGCGACAACGACGAGGGCGACACCATCCTGCGCGGCCGTCTGGAAGTCGACGGTGGCCCGGAGACGCACATGCTGACCGCGAAGGGCAGCGCGATCAAGGATTGCAAGGCCTGCCACCGCGAGGGGGCGGCACCCTTCCAGAAGGTGAGCATTTCCATCGTCGGGCCCGACGGGAGGCCGCTGCGTTACGGGGCACAGCAGGACGTATTGCAGGCTCCCACCTCGGTCGACTCGGTGCGTGGCTTCTATGCTATCGGCGGCACGCGGATCAAGCTGCTGGACATCCTGCTCGTTCTTGCCCTGGCCTCCGGTGTCGTGGTACCGATCGGGCACCTGAGCCTGAAGTGGCTGGCGAGCAAGTATCTGCCCAAGAGTAGCGACAAACCGGCGCCGGGCGAGGCTACCAGCGGCACGGACACCAGACAATCGTAGGAGAAGAACATGCACGAACTCTACGTACACCCGCTGCCGGTCCGGATCTGGCACTGGATCAATGCCCTGAGCTTCATTATCATGATCGTCACCGGCATCCAGATCAGGTACATCGGCCTGATCGACATCATGTCCTTCAAGGCGGCCGTCGACTTGCACAACGGTATCGGCTTTGTCCTTATCGCCAACTTCTTTGTCTGGTTCTTCTTCTATCTCTTCTCCGACAAGATCCGCGTCTACCATCCGGAGTTGAGCCCAATGAAGCATTTCACTGCCAGCTTCCGGCAGATGAAGTTCTACGGCTACGGTATTTTCAAGGGGCAGCCGAATCCGCACCACGTCAGCGTCTATCACAAGTTCAACGCCATGCAGAGCATGACCTATCAGATCGTCATGCTGCTGCTCGTGCCCATCCAGTTCTTTACCGGGGTCTTGCTCTGGGATGTCGAACGTTTCCAGGCCGGCATCAACGTGTTCGGTGGCTTACGGGTGGTGGACACGGTGCACGTGCTGATCTTCATTTTCTTCGCCGGCTTCATCTTCATCCACCCCTACCTCGCCAGCCTCGGTCATACCTGGTCGGCGCATTTCAAGGCGATGATTACCGGCTACGAAGAGATCGAAGACGAGCAGGCCTGAGCGTGTTCCTCGGTCAGCGGGAGAAGGGGACGGCCTCCCCTTCAGCCCTTTCATGCGTCGCCAGTCACTTCCCCTGACTCCTTGCCACGCACGCGGATGTCGTATTTCTTCATCAAGGCCTGAAAGTTGGCACGCAGCATGCCGGTCTCCGCGGCGCTGTTGGTGACGTTCCAGTCGTTGCGCTTAAGCGCCTCAAGAATGAACAGTTTCTCGACGCTCTCCACCGACTTTTCCCGCGCCAGCTTCTTCAGGCGCTTCAATTCCTCACCGGTCATCGGCACCGCGTCGACTTGCGCGGTAGGCGCGACGATGTTGGTCAGGTGCGCCTGACGTATGACCTTGTCGCCGGTCAGAATGACGGCGCGATGAATGGCGTTCTCCAACTCGCGCACGTTGCCGGGCCAGGCATAGTTGCTCAAGGCGGCGAGTGCCCCTTCCGATATCTGGCTCACGTCCTTTCCCAGCGCCTTGCTGAACTGCATGAGGAAATGGAAGGCCAGGGGTGCGATGTCTTCGACCCGCTCGCGCAGAGGTGGGAGGCGAATCGGAAAAATGTTGATGCGGTAAAACAGATCCTCGCGGAAAGTTCCGGCGGCGACCATTTCCTGCAGATCCTTGTTGGTCGCCGTGACCAGACGGATATTGGTGCTCTGGGTACGCGTGTCGCCGACGGCGCGAAACTCCCTCTCCTGCACCACCCGCAACAGCTTCGCCTGAGTGGACAACGATAGGTTGGATATCTCGTCCAGGAACAGCGTGCCGCCGCTGGCCACTTCGAACATGCCCTTCTTGTCTGCCACGGCACCAGTGAACGCGCCCTTGATATGGCCGAACAGCTCGCTCTCCAGGATGGTCTCGGAAAGTGAGTTGCAGTCGACCGCGATGAACGGCTTGTCCCGGCGCAGGCTATTGAAATGGATGGCGCGGGCGATCAGCTCCTTGCCCGTGCCGCTCTCGCCGGTGATCAATACGGTGCTGCTGGTCGGCGCACACTTGGCGATAAGCGCGTACACCTTCTGCATGGCCGGACTGGCGCCGACGACGTTCTCGAAACTGTAGCGGGCGCTTAGTTCGCTCTTCAGCTGGCTGTTTTCGGCGCGCAATTGCCTATGTTCCAGCGCCCGGGCGACCACCAGTTGCAGTTCGTCCGGATCGAAAGGCTTGGAGAGGTAGTCGAAAGCGCCGAGCTTCATGGCCCGAACGGCCGTCTCAATCTGCGACAAGCCGGTGACCATAATCACGTCGATGTCGGGATGCGACTCCTTGACGCGCTGCAGGACTTCGAGACCATCCATTTTTGGCATCATGATGTCGAGGATGATCAGGTCGTAACCGCTCTCCTCGACCTTGCGCAAGGCCTCCCGTCCATCCGCAGCCGAATCGACTTCGTATCCGCGGTTGGCGAGGATGCGCGTGCAACTGAGGATGACAATCTCCTCGTCGTCTACCACCAGTATTCTTACGCTCATGAACCACCCCTGCTGTGAATGCCGTCGCCGGGCTCGGCGGGTGCGTGCACCGGTAGAAACACCCTGAAGGTCGTACCCTTGCCGAGCACACTTTCCACCTCGATGCTGCCACCGTGGGCGGCGACTATGCCATGGCTGACCGACAAGCCGAGCCCGGTGCCCTTGCCGACTTCCTTGGAAGTGAAGAAAGGATCGAAAATGCGCTGCAGGTTTTGCGGCGGGATGCCACAGCCGTTGTCGATGATCTCGATCACGATCATGGGAACCGCTGGTTGCTCTGGCCCCGGACTCCTGGGCTCGGGCAAGCTGTGGCTGCGCAAGACAATGCGGCCCTCACCCTCGATGGCGTGCTGGGCGTTGACCAACATATTCAGGATCACCTGCTCGATTAGGTCGGCGTCAGCCCAGACGGGCGGCAGATCACGGTCCAGTTCCATGACGATGTCGATCCCCGCCAAGGCAGCAGGCCTGTCGAGGATTCGTTCCGCGGCCTCGATGATCTTGTTTATGTCGGTGAATTTCTTTTCCGGCGGCTTCTCCCTTGCGAAGTCGAGCAGCCGCTTGATGATGGCAGCGCAGCGCTTGGTCTCGCGGATTACCAGGTCGAGGTCTTCGGCGTCTTGACTGCCTTCGGCGGCCTTCTGGCGCAATAGATGGGAGAAGGTCAACACGCCCGTCAGGGGATTGTTTAGCTCGTGCGCGATTCCGGCGGCGAGCAGACCCACGGAAGCGAGTTTTTCCGAGCGCGCCGTTTCTGCCTCGGCATTGTGCAGTTCCCTGGTCCTCTCAGCGACCTTCTGCTCGAGCGTAAGGGCCCATCGCTGCAGTTCCTCCTTTGATCGCTTCAGCGCCGCCACCATGGTATTGAAGGATTCCGCGACATGGCCAAACTCGTCACCGCTGCGCACGGGAATGGCGTGCTCGAGATCACCCGAGGCCAGCCGGCGAGCGCCCTCTTCCAGGTCGGCCAGGGGTCGATAGACCAGGCGGCCGACAAAAAGGCTGACCAGGAAGGCGGCGATGACGATGAAATTCAGGGAAAAAATCGCAATGACCGTGGAATTGATCCGCAGCGTCTGATCGATATCCTCCAGCGAGTAGGCGATGTCGAGTACGCCCAGCACCGATTGCGCCTTGTCATGAACGTGGCAAGGGGCGCCGGCGCAGCTGGCTTCGTTGCGTATCACCTCCATGCTGCCGAGCAGCCGCTTGCCTGCGGAGTCCGTATAGACCCATGCCCTGCTGCTCTTGTCGACATGCTCCAGCGGCTTTTCGCCAAGGTGGCAGTTGATGCAGCCATCGGCGTTTCGATCGACCGTCTGCCCTACTTCCCCGCCATTGGAAGACTGGATGATCTTTCCGTCCTTGGCCACTATCCTGACCTTGACCATTCTCTCCTGGCGTGCGATGTCCTGAATGATGCGCGATACGTAATCGGACTGGTTCTGCATCATCGCGTAGCGCGTGCTTCTCGTAACGATCTCCGACACCTGGTTCAGATGGTCCTTCGCCGCGTCCAGCAATTCGTTGCGCTGATGCTGCACGACGAGCGCGGTGAACACCGACATCGACAGCATCAGGGCAAGCGCCAGATAGGCGCCGACTTTCAGCTTCAGGCTGGCCGGAGCCACGGTTGCCGCCTATGGTCGAGAGGCCGCCGCGGCAGCGCTCCCTCCCCGCGCACCGGGCAACAAAAAGCCGAGGGCAGCGAGTCTGCTGCGCTCGGCTTTCATCTGGATGCTACCTTCCGGTGTCTAGCGCTTGTCCGGCGGCTGGCTGGCGTACCAGCTGGCGACGCCCTCGATCATGGCATTGCTGTAGGCGAAGCTCATGTTGTGCATCATCGTGCTGTGGCGCTTACCGTCGCGATAGGCGCGCAGCGACATCACCAGATAATCGCGGTCCTGGCCGTTCATCTTCGGCGCCACCATGGCGGGGTTGCTCTCGGCGTCGTGACAGCGGTTGCACTTGTCCACCAATTCCTTGATCGTCGCCGGCACCACGTCGGCAGGCGCCGCCTTTTGCACCGAGTAGTACGCGGCGATATTCTCGATGTCCTTGTCGCTGAGGCCGGCAATATAGCGCTGCATGCCCCAGTTCTTGCGCCCCTTCTTGTAGGCCATCATGGAATTGATCAGATACTTTGCGTCCTGGCCGGCGAGGGTGGGCGTCGCACCGTCGGTGCTGACGCCGCGGGCACCGTGGCAGCCACCGCACATCGCCGTCGCCGGTTCGCCTATAGCCGGATCGCCGACGGTCGGCGGAGTCCTCTGCGCCGGCGTTTGCGTCGCGTAATACAGCGCCAACTTTTCCAGATCCATCTTGCTCAAATTTTTCGCCATCGAACCCATGGTCGCCGCCTTGCGGTCCCCCTGGTGATATTCCTCGATGGCCATGACCAGGTAGTGCGGCTGCTGGCCGGCGAGTGTGGGCGTCCCCGGCGTCTTGCTGTTGCCGTCCTCACCGTGGCACTTGCCGCAGGGCGCGGCCAGGACCTTGCCTTCCTGATAGGGCGAGGAATGCTGCACGTCCGCAGCCGCGGGTTTGGTGACCGGCGGCAGGCTGGCGTAGAAAGCGACGACGCTGCGCACCTCCGCATCGCTCATGTTCGCCGTCATGTCCTTCAGTGCAGCATGGGTGCGCGTGCCGTCCTTGTATTCCTTTATCGACGCCAGCAGGTAGGCTTCGCGCTGCGCCGCTAGGTGTGGAATGCCGGGCGCCGCGCCACCGCCGTCAAGGCCATGGCAGCCCTTGCAGGTGCGCTCAGCGATCGTTCTGCCGGCGCTGACATCGCCTTTAGCCGTTTTCTCGGTCGGCTTTTGCTCGGTGCAGGCAGCCAGAGCCAAGGAAAGCAAGAGAGGTAGAAGCAAATTTTTCATGGCTGTTCTCATCAAGTTGTGTGGGGCCGCAATGTCAGCCGGCCGAGATGCTGCCGAAAAAGCCTACCATGACCAGGGCCAGCAGTGCCAAACCTATACCCAACAGGACGAAGCCGAGGATGCGCGACGCCCGCGTCATCGGCTTGGATGGCGCTTCTACCAGATGTTTCTCCAGTTCCCCGGTTTCGACCAGGCGCTTGTATTCGGCGTAGTGCTCGTGCTTGAACTCCTCGAGCGACACGGCGCCGGTGAACATGACGATGTCGGGCGGCGGGTACTTGTCGGGACGCAGGTGGTTGTTGAAGAAGTGCACCGTGAACAGGAAGACCGCGGCGAGGAAGGCTTCTTCGCCGTGGATGATGGTAGCCACGTTGAAGATCCAGCCGGGCAGGATGGCGCCGGTGATGTTGGGCATGGCCAGCAGCAGGCCGCTGCCGCCGATGATGCCCATGCCCCAGAAGACCGCCCAGTAGTCGAACTTCTCCCAGTAGGTCCAGTGGTCGAAAGCCGGACGCGGGCCAAGGCCGAAGAACCACTTGAACATGCCGATCGCGTCCGCCAGGTCTTGCAGGCGGGGTACAAGAGAGCGCGGTCCGAACCAGTGCCAGGTCTTCCAGTTGCGCTTGAGGAAGACGGTCACGTACACCAGGTGGATGAAGAAGATGCCGAGCATGGTGGCGGCGGCGACGCGATGCAGGTAGGCTGCGGTGCGCGGCCCGCCCAGGGCACCCATGATATCGCGCGCCCAGTTGGTCTCGCCGTAGAACACCGCCATGCCGGTCAGCACCAGGGCCATGACGCTGATGGCGAAAATCAGGTGGCCGAGGCGCGCCCAGGAACCGAAGCGCTGAAAATACTTGCCCTTGAGGTTCAGCCCTTCAGTGTTGACGTGAGGGACCGACTTGCCAACCTTGCGGTCCTTGTACTCGCGATAAAACCACAGCGCCGAATGGCTCCAGAAGAAGGCGAAGACACCGAAGAGCAGGCCGATCATGAACTTCGAGGTGATCCACATGTAGGGATAGCGTTTGAAGTCATGGGTATTGCCGTGCGGGCTGAAGGTGGCGAAGCCCTTGGTGGCGCCGATGTGGCACTGCTTGCAGGTGTCGAGGCGGTTGTCCGGATGCACCATGGACTTCGGGTCATCGACGCGCTGGATGGTGTGGCTGCCGTGGCAATCGAAGCACTTGGCGGTGTAGGCGTAACCCAGCGTATTTACCTGTCCATGGTAGGTGCCAAGATAGGTTTGCAGGTTTTCCGCGTGGCAGTTGCCGCAGTTCTTGGTGATGGCGATACGGGTGGAGTCGGCGGCCGGCGATTCAACGTCGTGGGTGGTGTGGCAATCGGAGCAGACGGCGGCCCAGGTGTGGCCTTCCTGAAGGACTTCCTTGCCGTGTACCGAGGTTGCATACTCGGCCCGCTGTTTGGCGTGGCACTGGCCGCAGCGATCGGGAATGCTCTTGCGCCACTCGGTACGTTCCGGGCTGCCCTTGGGATAGACGTAGTGCGCCTCGTGGCAGTCATAGCAGGTGGCATTCGTGTGTGACTGGTCCTCGCGGCTGGGGCGCGCGTGGATTGACTTCATGTAATGGTCGATCTGCCTTACGACGACGCCGAGGCGCTCATTTTCTGCAGTCTTGCCGCTATCCTTCGCCGCTTCCCAGAGGGACTCGTGGCACTTCACGCAGCTGACCCTGTGGGTGATTCCCGGCTTGTGCGGGATCTCGGTGATGTCGGTGTGGCATTCGACGCACTGGCGCTTGCCGTGCACGCTCTTGCCGAACTTGTCCTTGGCCACGAAGAGCTTGCGCATGTGACCATCGGCGACCGGCATTTCGAAGCCCTTCTGACCGTGGCAACCGAGGCAGGTGGAGTTGGGAAACTTCTCGGTGTCGGTCTCGGCGGCAGTCGCCGCGCCATTGACGCTCAGCACGGCGCTCGTCGCGCAAATGGCTGCTGTAACCAGCCAGGTCGCAATCCTTCGTGTGACAACCATGGTCTTCGTCATCCTCGCAAAACTTGAAATGCATCCCCGCCCCGGCCCTCAAAGACATGGCGGGGCGCTGCCGCGCGGCGAGTGAGGATTATGCGGGAAGTAAGAGGCGTCAATTTGACGTACATCAACTCGGCAACCGAATTGAATATTTAGAATCGGCATAGGGTGAGAAGAGGGCAATGTGTTTCATTGTCTGGTTTCTAGTTGCTGGCGGCATGATTGCTGGAGCTACGAACATCGCGGATTTCGGGCTTTTGTGTAACTTCCAAGGAGTGAAAATGAGATCAGTTATCGTCGCAGGTATGATGGTCGCCGGCTTGGCGTTTGCGGGTACGGCGAGTGCTTCCGCAGATTTGGCAAAGAGCAGCGGTTGCATGAACTGCCACGCCGTCGACGCAAAGAAAGTCGGCCCCGCCTTCAAGGACATCGCGGCCGCGCACAAGGGCAAAAATGACGGAGCCGCCGTGGCGGCCAAGCTCAGCGGTGCCAAAGATCACCCCAAGGTCAAGGCCAATGAAGAGGACGTGAAGAAGTTGGTGCAGTGGGTCATGTCGCTGTAAGCGTAGCGGAATTTTCGCAACCCCCATCGAGCCGCCGGCAACATTGCCAGCGGCTCGATCTTTTGCGGCGCGATGGAAGCGAGCCTGTCAACGCGTGGCGGGCTGCAGTCGTGCTGCAAATGCGAGCGCAAATTCGTTTACCGCCGTCCAGTCAGTGTATTCGTAGTCGCGAGTAGTATCGGTATCACCACCAGCATAGCCGACGATCATGCGCATAACGACGCGCTTCCAGGCTGCGTACTTGGTGTATTGCAGGGCCCCGCCGATGGAAGCCGTCTGTTGTGCATGCCAGCCCACCTCGCGTTGAAATGTATCGAGGAAGCGTTGCGCCGCAATCGGTCGTGCACCCGGCCCACCGCCCGACAGGCTGACTGAGAAGAAGGCGCTTGGCAGGTTCATCAATTCTGTGCGGTGGCGGCGCAGCAGCGCCCGGAAGAATGCGGGGTGATGTCCGTAATGGATGGAGGCACCGACGATGACCCCATCGAAGCGGGACAACTGCAGGGCCAGGTGCCGGTCCTCGGCCCGGAGCAGTTCCACGCCGTGCCCGAGTTGACTAAGTGTCTGTGCCATGTGCGCTGCGATGCGCGCAGTCTGGCCCTCAATGCTGGTGTAGAGTATGAGAATGGTCGACATGTATTGGCAGTGCCTCGCGCCCTGCGCCGGGTTTTCGCACAGCGCCGCATGATGAGGCAGGGGTAGGCGCAAGTCAAATTCCAAGGTTTGTTGTTCTTCTGCGACTTTGTCGCCGCAGGCGCGTTATTCTGTCGTAGGGAGTTGATATACGTCAAATTGACGCTTCTTACTTCCCGCATAATTGCCCGGGTTCCTGTTGGTTTGGCGGGACTTGGGTTAATCATGGTCGGCCATTCGATCAATCGGCCTCAAAGAAGCCAGTTTTCTTACCAGTTCGGAGGAGTAATTGATGAAGCACGCGATTATGGTTGTTGGTGCCTTTGCCCTGCTCATGAGCGGCGTCCAGTCGAGCATTGCCGCGGACGGCAAGGAAGTGTATGACAAGAAGTGCGGCGGCTGCCACAACAAGGGAATGATGGGCGCCCCCAAGCTGGGTGACAAGGCCAAGTGGGAGGCGCTGACCAAGGGTGGTCAAGGCCCGCTCGATGAAGCCGTTGCCAAGGGCAAGGGCAAGATGCCGAAGCAGGGCATTCCTGCGGACGACATCAAGGCCGCCAACGCCTACATGATCAAGGCGGCTCAGTAGCGTTTCTCAATGCAGGCGGGGCTCGGTCCCCTCTGCGTCGTGCGGATCAGAAAGCCTCCAGCAATGGAGGCTTTTTTCGAGCCCGGCGTTCGCCCTAGGCCAGCGATCGGGTGGTACTGGCACTGGCGTCGATCCCGCCCGGATAGAGGCAGGACCGCCAGATGAGTTAGCGGAGGCAGCGAAATCGTGCCCAAGCACATTGTTCGACTATTGCTCGTCATGGTGGTTGCGGCCGTGCTCGCATACGCCGCAAAGCAATTCTTTACACCCAAGTCCTTTTACCAGTTCGGCCACTATCGTGGCGACTCCGTCGCGGAAATTGCCTCGGACAAGCCAAACTTCGGCACGCCAAAGGCTTGCGAAAAATGCCACGCCGAGAAATATGCGCAGTGGGCCAAGGGCGTTCACAATCAATTGGATAAAGGCAAGGTCGTCAAGTGCGAGGTTTGCCACGGACCGTCTTCCAGCCGCGACGTCAAGGGACCGTTCGACAACGTCGCTACGGGGAAGGAGCATCCGCAAGGCCTGAAGATGAGCATTCCAGCCGATAGCGTCAAGCTCTGTACGCTCTGCCACGAGCAGATGCCGGGCCGCCCGGCCGAGCAGCGCCAGGTCGATGTCGCCGGACACGCCGGAACACAACAATGCACCGGCTGTCACAATGCGCATTCGCCGCGCGATTTTGGCGCAGTGACGGCCGTGAGCCGCAAGGGCGATGCTACCAAGGGCAAGGCCCTCGCCGCCGATTGCGCGGCTTGCCACGGCGACACGGGCTTTGGCAAGGGCCTTCCTGGCCCCAACCTCGCCGGGCAGAAGGAAGGCTATCTCGCCGCAGCGCTCAAGGGCTACAAGAAGGCTGGCGGGCGCAGCAACGACATGATGACGGGCATGGTCGCGAGCATGAGCGATACGGACATGGAGAATCTCGCCGCCTATTACGCGTCGCTGTCCTGCCAGAGTGCGCGCGATGGAGACAAGAACGCCATTGCTGCAGGCAAGGCGCTCGCCGCCAGGTGCGCGACCTGCCACGGCGCCGCCGGTATCAGCTCACAGCCAGCGTGGCCAAACCTGGCCGGTCAGGCCAGCGACCACTTCCAGGCCGCGCTCAAGGGCTACAGGGATGGCAGTCGCAAGAATGGCATGATGGAGAAGGTCGCGAAGGAACTGAGCGACAAGGACGGTGCCAACTTGGCCGCCTATTATGCCGACGCCAAGTGCAAGTGAGGCGATAGCCAAATGACAGGGAGCGCAACAGTGCCAGATACTGATTCCACGAGCAAGGACAGCGTTCAAGAGTTGTCCCAGGAGCAGTTGTCCCAGGAGCAGCTACAGCGGCGCAGCGTCCTGCGCTTTTTCGGCGCCGCGGCGCTGGGTTGCGGCGCGGCCGCCGCGGCAGCTACCGCCGTCAGCAGCCAAGCGGCAACGGCCATTGACAAGCCAGAGATACCTGGCTACGACTGGAACCAGCACCATTGGGGCTACGGCATCGACGCGACGCGCTGCATCGGCTGCCTACGCTGCGTCGAGGCCTGCAAGATAGAGAACAACGTGCAGCGGGATGCGCATCATTTCCGCACCTGGGTAGAACGCTACGTCTATCTCGAAGGCGAGGAAAGGCCGCACATCGACAGCCAGGCAGATCCGGTGAACATTGCCGCTTCGGGTTCGGAGAAAGAGTACCGCTTCGCCAACCGCTACAAGGACGCCAAGGTCGACAAGGCCTTCTTCGTGCCCAAGATGTGCAACCACTGCACCCACCCGGCATGCGTTCAGGTCTGCCCCGTCGGCGCCACCTACAAGACCGAAGATGGTGTCGTGCTGATCGACCACAAGATGTGCATCGGCTGCCAGTACTGCGTCCAGGCCTGCCCCTACGGTGCGCGCTTCTTCGACGACCGCCTGCAGGCGACCAACAAGTGCACCTGGTGTTATCACCGCATCACCAAGGGCCTACTTCCGGCCTGCGTCGAGGTCTGTCCGGTCAGCGCGCGCGTCTTCGGTGACCTCAAGGACAAGCAGAGCCCGATCAGCAAATTCTTGCGCGACAATCGCACCCACGTGCTCAGACCGGAGTCGGGCAACGCCCCGAACTGTTATTACGTCGGCATCGACAAGGAGGTCAGTTGATGGAACCCATTGCCGAAATCGCGTCCTATGTCGGATACGTCTATCCCAACGAGACCGTAATACCATGGACGGTGATGATCGTCATCTACCCCTATCTGACGGGTCTGGTGGCCGGTGCATTCACCATGTCCAGCCTGTACCAGGTGTTCGGCATGGAGCGCTTCAAACCCGTTGCGCATCTGTCCTTGCTCACCTCGTTGTGTTGCATGCTGATCGTTCCCCTGCCTCTGCTGTTGCACCTCGGTCACCCTGAGCGAGCTGCGAACCCGATGATTACGCCGCACACGACTTCCGCCTTCGCCGTCTTCGGCTATATGGCCAGCTTCTATCTGATACTGCTGGTATTGGAGAACTGGTTCGTGTTCAGGCCCTACATCATTCAGCAGGCGCAGCAGAGGAAAGGCGTAATGGGCTTGTTCTTTCGCGTCCTGACGCTGGGTTCTTACGATCTCTCGGCGAAGGCCATGGCCGCCGACAAAAAGTGGATCATGGCCCTGGCGATCACCGGCATTCCTGGCGCCCACGGCTTGCACGGTTATGTCGGCTTCGTCTTCGGATCGCTCAAGTCGCGCGAGTGGTGGTCATCCGACCTGATGCCGCCGATCTTCCTCTTTTCCGCCATCATCTCGGGCATCGCATTGCTGGTGGTCATCTACGTGATCTCCTGCAGGTTGCGCAAAGTGCCGGTCGATATGGACTGCCTCAAGGGCATGTCCTACGCCCTGTGGGGCTTCATGATGTTTGCGCTGCTGCTGGAAGGAGTGGAATTCGCCAGCCTGATGTATCGGGCGAGGGAAGGCATCGAGATCATCAAGGAATACGTCTCCGGACCGCTGATCGTGCCGTTCTGGACCATGCAGATCGGCATCGGTTCGGTGATCCCTCTGTTGCTGCTGACCTTCATGGCCTGGCGTGGTACCAGGGGCACGGCGCTATATAACGGGCTGGTGCTGAGCGCAATGTTGGTGCTGTTCTCGGTGTTGATGATGCGCTGGAATGTGGTCATCGGCGGGCAGGAAATCGCCAAGACCGGCAAGGGACTGCTGACCTATCACGCTGAGGTCATTGGCAGGGAAAGTCTGCTGACCTCGGCGATTCTGCTGGTGGCCCCCTTCGTCCTCCTGTGGGGTGCCGTGCGCCTGTTCCCCCCATGGGTGGAAACCGAGGTGCATGCGCCCGAGCACGCCTGAGTCCGGCGCTGGCGCTGGCACGCAACAATAGTTGTCGTTTCAAGAAGAGCCCCCGCGATGGGGGCTTTTCCGTAGACGCGGATCAATCGATCCCCACGCCCCTGCAACGAGGGCACTCGCGCAAGCTTCCGATCAATCCGGCATAAGCGCATCGGCATCTTATTAGGACGATCGCACAGGGCAGGTGTCCCACTGCAATCGGCGGGCAATGGCGTGCTGTGACGATGTCATTGAGCTCGATATGCCCGCAGAATAGTGCGGTGTTGCACGGGCACCACAAATCACTCGCGATTTGACTTAAATCAAATGACAAAACTTTACTGAGGCCAAAATCTGCCGCATTGTTTTGTTACACGATCGTAACGATATTCGTATGTGCTTGATATATTTGATTGTTAACCAGCGGAATGGGAGAAAAAATGTTTAAGTCCTTGCGGCACTTCATGGCATTGGGCGTACTCGCGCTCGGCCTGGGCGCGGCCGGCGCCAGCCTGGCCGACGACAAGACCTGTACCAAGTGTCACGACAAATCGTGGGACACGCCGGTCTTGGCAGTCTATGCGACCAAGCACGGCACCAAGGCGGACGGGCGCACGCCCGGCTGCCAGACCTGCCACGGCGCCAGCGATAACCACCTGAAGAGCCCGAGCAACCGCCCGGACAGGACCTTCACTGCGAAATCCACCAACACCCCGACCGAGCGCAACGCGGCCTGCCTGGGCTGCCACGCCAAGGACAGCAAGCGCTCACATTGGGAAGGCAGCACTCACCAGGCGCGCGACCTCGCCTGCGCCTCCTGCCACACCGTGCATGCGCCGAAGGACAGGGTCTTGTCCAAGACCACCCAGTTCGAGGTCTGCTTCGGTTGCCACAAGGAGCAGCGCTCGCAGCAGAACAGGCCCAGCCGTCACGCGGTCATCGAAGGCAAGGTTGCCTGCTCCGACTGCCACAATCCGCACGGCTCTGCCGGGCCGAAGCTGATGAAGCGCGACAGCGTGGTCGACACCTGCTACCAGTGCCATATGGAAAAGCGCGGCCCCTTCGTGCATAACCATCAACCGGTCACCGAAGACTGCACGATTTGCCACAATCCGCATGGTACGGTCGCGGAAAACATGTTGAAGGTGAGGCCACCCTTCCTCTGCCACCAATGCCATACGCCGCATGGCGGCTTCATTCCGCAGTTGATTGGCGCGCAGGTGACGGCGCCCACGGTCAACGCCCTTGGCAAGGGCACGACCAATGTGACGCAGGGTCGTGCCTGCTTGAACTGCCATACCCAGGTGCACGGCAGCAATAATCCGAGCGCGACCAATCCCACTCCCCAATTCATGCTGCGCTGAGAAAGGGCCAACCAACCATGAAAACTTCAATACAGAATCTTGGCCTCAGCCAAACCGTCATTGCCCTCGCCGTGCTCGCCGCATTTACTCCGGCGCAAGCGCAGGACGCCGACCTCACCAAGCCCGCGAGTTCGATCGGCGTCGGCATCGGCGTGACCAGCGGCGACACCAAGGACAGGGCGCAATTCGGCATCTTCAACGGCCTGCGCGATCACGACACTAACCTGCTCCTCGATCTCGATTACCGCAACCGCAACAATGCTACCGGCACCTGGATGAAGATCGAGGGTCGCAATCTCGGCCTGGACAATCGGGAACTGCGTGGTTCGATAGAGACGCAGGGCAATTGGAGGATCGGTGCCGAATACAACGAGATCACCAAGTACAGCCCCTACACAATCAACACCGGCCTGATCGGCGCCGGAACGGCGACACCGACGGTGTCGCGCCTGGCAACCCCGGGGACGGGAACGGACATCAACCTCAAGACCGAGCGCAAGGGCGCCGCCATCGAGGGACAGAAGTGGCTGACTCCAGGCCTGCTCCTCGAGGCGAGTTTCAAGAGCGAAGACAAGGACGGGGCGCGGATGTTTGGAAGAGGCTACGACTGCGCCAGCTATGTCTGCGGCACGTCGACCACGACCGCCGTGAATCAGGCCGCCTTCGTCAAGAACGCGCTGCTGCTGCTGCCCGAGCCGACCAACTCCAACATCAAGCAAGCCGAAGTCAAGCTGACCTTCCATGACGAAAAGCTGAACGCCACGGCGGGCTATTACGGCGGTTTCTACAGCAACTCGAACGGCAACATTACGGCCACCGTGCCCAATGCTTTCAACAACGGCCTCGGCCTGGGCCCGTTCCCGGGCTACCCGGCGGTGACCTCGGCCATCATTCCGGGCGGCGGCACGAGCCTGCAACAGGTCCTGAGTTTGCCGCTGGCGCTGCCGCCCGACAACGACTCGCACCAGATCTACATCGATGGCAACTACGCCTTTACGCCGAAGACCAAGGCGACCTTCAAGTACGCCTATACGCACGCGACGCAGAACCAGTCGTTCGCCACTCAGGGACTGGGCACCGCGCCGTCCGGCATCGGCAGCCTGCGCGGTCGCGTCGACGGCACGCTGGTGCAATTCGGCCTGACCGCGCGACCGATCGACAAGCTCTCGCTGATTGCCAACTGGCGCTTCGAGCGCAAGGAGGACAAGACGCCGTTCGAGCCGTACAACGTCGAAGGAACGGGCGCGGCTCCCGCAACAGTTCCGCAAACCTACACCAACAGCGTCTGGCACAACGGCCACATCACCAGAACGACGAAACTCGGCAAGCTGGAGGCGAGCTATCAATTGCCCGCCAACTACCGCGTGACGGCGGGCCTCGACTATAGCTTCCTGGAGCGCACCGTTCCGGAAGACATCCGCGAAGAAAAGACGGCCGGCATCACGACGCTGCGCGAGCGGAACTCGGAGAATGGCTACCGCCTGGAACTGATGAAGGGCATGTCGGAGACGCTGACCGGCCGAGTGAGCTATTCCAGCAGCAATCGGCGCGGCTCGGACTGGACCACGCTGTCCACGCTCGATCCGGCGACCCCGGGCATCAGCGCCGCCAACCTGGCCCTGATCAACACCTATTGCGGCGGCCAGGCCTGCTATGGGCAGGCGCTACCGGCGGCCTCCATCGTCGCCCTTTCTGCCACCGTCATCTTCCCGATGCAAATGACGGACGTGGATCGCGAGAAGTGGAAAGCGATGGTGAGCTGGACGCCGATGGACAGGCTGTCGCTCCAATTCGCCTACGAGGACGGGAGCGACAAGACCGCCGCGCTATTCAATTCGGTCGCCGGTGGCAAGGGCTGGCGCGATACTGACCTGGAGTTCTATGGCCTCGACGCGACCTTCGTCTTGTCGGACAACTGGAAACTGACCGGCAATGTCTCGCGCGGCATTTCGAGGTACCAAGTCAATCACAGCACCGGCTACATCGCCGATCTGAAACAAACGAGCGATGCCTACAGTCTTGGGCTGGCCGGCAAGGTGAGCGGACGCTTGCAGGTGGGCGCCAACCTCAGCTACTTCAACGACGGCACCGCCTACGGCCTCACTGCTGCCCCGGCGGCGACTGGAGCCGCGGCCTCTGCCGCCAACATCGCCCAGGCAGCGATCGGCCTGCCGGATATCACGTTGAAGAAGACCGCCGTCAACGTCTATGGCAACTACGGACTGGCGAAGAACTCCGACATCCGAGTGAATCTGATCCATCAGCGCGCCGAGTTGAACGAATGGGTCTGGGGCACCCCAGGGCGCCCATTCACCTATGCCGACAACTCGACGGTCAGCCAGCAGCCGGACCAGAAAGTAACCTTCGTCGGAGTCTCATATATCTATAAGTGGCAATAATCAGGGAGTGTTGCTTAAAAGGACCGCTGCGGCGGTCCTTTTTTTCGCATGCTCAACATCTGCGCTGTCAGCCCAGCTCTAGCAGCAAATCCTTGGCGTCGACCTTGTCGCCAGGGGCGACGTGCACTTTGAGCACTGTCGCATCGCGCTCGGCGGCTATCACCGTCTCCATCTTCATCGCTTCGATCGATAGCAGGGGTGAGCCCTTGCTCACCGTCTGCCCATTCTTGACGGCCACGGTCGCCACCATGCCGGGCATGGGTGCAGCGACCTGATTGGCGTTACCCGGCTCGGCCTTGGTGCGCGGCGCGACCGTGGCTGTGGCGCCGAGCTTGGCCACCTTGACGTGGCGCGGCTGGCCATTCAATTCGAAGAACAGCTTGACCATGCCCTCGGCGTCGGTATCGGCACGCCCCGCCAAGCGCACCAACAGGGTCTTGCCGGGGTCGATCGAAACCGCCATCTCCTCACGCTCGCCCAAGCCGTAGAAGAACACCGGTGTCGGCAATTGCGCCACGTCGCCGTAGTGCCTATGGTGTTCGGCATAGTCCGCGAAGACCTTGGGGTACATCAGGTAGGAAGCGAGCTCGCGCTCATTCATGTGGCGGCCGATGGCCTTCTCGCCCTGGGCGCGCATCGCCTCGAGATCGGCCGGCTGCATGATGGTGGCGGCGCGTCCTGAAAGTGGCGGCTTGCCTTTCAATACTTTCTGCTGCAGTTCGGCGGGAAAGCCCTCGGGAGGAAAACCCATCTCACCGCGAAACAGCGAGACAACGGATTCGGGGAAAGCGATCTCCCTGTTTGGATCGGCGACTTCCTCGGGCTTCAGCTCATTGACCACCATGAACAAGGCCATGTCACCGACCACTTTGGAGGTCGGCGTCACCTTGATGATGTCTCCGAACAGCCGGCTGACCTCGGCGTAGGCCTGCGAGACCTCGGCCCAGCGGTGCTCCAGTCCCATGGCGCGGGCCTGCTCGCGCAAGTTCGTGTACTGGCCGCCGGGCATTTCGTGTTTGTAGACGTCCGAGGTACCGGCGCGTATGTCGGCCTCGAAGGGCGAATAGAAATTGCGCACGCCCTCCCAGTAGCGGGAGAAGGGCTGCAGTTGCGCAGCGGAGAGGCCGGGATCGCGCTCCGATCCTTCGAGCGCGGCAACGATGGCGCCGAGGTTGGGCTGCGAGGTCAGCCCGCTCATGGCGTCGAGCGCTCCGTCCACCGCATCGACCCCGGCCTCGATGGCAGCGAGCACGCTGGCCACCGAAGCGCCGCTGGTGTCGTGGGTGTGGAAGTGTATGGGCAGGCCGACCTCCTGCTTCAGCGCCGTCACCAGTTCGCGCGCCGCCCGCGGCCGGCAGACGCCGGCCATGTCCTTGATGCCAAGAATCTGGGCGCCGGCTTTCTCCAATTCCCTGGCCATGGCCAGGTAATATTTGAGGTGGTACTTGGGGCGGCTGGCGTCGTAGATATCCCCCGTGTAGCAGATCGCCGCCTCGCACAGGGCGCCGCTCTCGATCACGGCATCCATGGCCACCCGCATGCTATCGACGCAGTTCAAGGAATCGAAGACGCGGAAGACGTCGATCCCCGTGGCAGCGGCCTGCTGCACGAAGTAGCGCACCACGTTGTCCGGGTAGTTGGTGTAGCCCACCGCGTTGGAGGCGCGCAGCAGCATCTGCAGCAGGATGTTGGGTACCGCCGCGCGCAGCTGCGCCAGACGCTCCCAGGGGTCCTCCTTGAGGAAGCGCATGGCGACGTCGAAGGTGGCGCCGCCCCAGCATTCGAGCGAGAAGAGTTGCGACAGCTGGCGCGCGTAATGGGGTGCGATGGCGACCATGTCCGCCGTGCGCATGCGTGTGGCCAGCAGGGATTGGTGGGCGTCGCGCATGGTGGTGTCGGTGAGCAGCACCTGATGCTGCTCGCGCATCCAGCGGCAGAAAGCGGCGGCGCCCATCTGCTTGAGGCGGTCGCGCGACCCTACGGGCGGCGCCGCACCCATATTCACCTCGGGCAGCAGGGCCGGCGCGAGCGGCAGGGCAGGCAGCTTGCGGCCTCGGACCTCGGGATTGCCATTGACCGTGACCTCGCCGACGAAACGCAGCAGGCGCGTGGCGCGGTCGCGTCGTTTGGGAAAACGGAACAGCTCGGGATGGGTGTCGATGAAACGGGTCGTGTAGTCTGCCCCGATGAATTTCGGATGGTTGATCAGGTTCTCGACAAAATGCAGGTTGGTCTGCAAGCCGCGCACGCGGAACTCGCGCAGCGCCCGGTCCATGCGGTGCACCGCCTCCTCGGCGGTCGGCGCCCAAGCGGTCACCTTGACCAGCAGCGAATCGTAGTAGGGGGTGATGACGGCGCCGGAATAGGCGGTGCCGGCATCGAGCCGGATGCCGAAGCCGGCGGCGCTACGGTAAGTGGCGATGCGACCGTAGTCCGGGGTGAAGCCGTTCTCCGGGTCCTCGGTGGTGACGCGGCACTGCAGGGCGTGGCCATTGATGCGGATCTCGCTCTGCTGCGGCACGCCTGACGCTGGTGTGCCGATGCGCGCGCCTTCGGCGATGCGCAGCTGCGCCTTGACGATGTCTATGCCGGTGACCTCCTCGGTCACCGTGTGCTCGACCTGGATGCGCGGATTGACCTCGATGAAGTAGAACTGCCCCGAGTCGCTGTCCATGAGGAACTCGACAGTGCCGGCATGGGTGTAATTCACCGCGCGGGCGAGTGCGAGCGCCGCCTGGCACAGGGCAGTGCGGGTGCCGTCGGCGAGATAGGGTGCCGGCGCCCTCTCTACCACCTTCTGGTTGCGTCGTTGCACCGTACAGTCGCGCTCGAACAGATGCACCACCTGACCGTGCCTGTCGCCGATGATCTGCACCTCGACGTGGCGGGCATTGACCACCAGCTTCTCCAGATACATCTCGTCATTGCCGAAGGCCAGGCCCGCCTCGCGCCGGGCGACGTCGAGCTGCGCCTCAAGTTCGGCGGCGCTGTTCAATGAGCGCATGCCGCGGCCACCGCCGCCCCAGCTGGCCTTGAGCATCAGCGGATAACCGATGGCGGCGGCCAGCGCGGTGGCCGCCGCGAGATCCCGCGGCAGCGGTCCGGTCGCCGGCATCACCGGGACGCCGGCGGCGACGGCGGCGTCCCGCGCCGCCACCTTGTTGCCCAGCTTGCGCATCACCTCGGGGCTGGGGCCGACGAAGATCAGGCCGTTGGCTGCGCAGGCCTCGGCGAACTCGGGATTCTCGGAGAGCAGGCCATAGCCGGGGTGCACGGCATCGGCCTTGGCCTCGAGTGCGATGCGGATGACGTCGGCGATGTCCAGATAGGCCTGGACGGGTTTCTTGCCGGCGCCTACCAGATAGCTCTCGTCGGCCTTGAAGCGGTGCAGGGCCAGACGGTCTTCGCTGGAATAGATGCCGACCGTGCGTATGCCCATCTCGGTTGCCGCCCGCATCACGCGGATGGCTATTTCGCTGCGATTGGCGATCAATAGCTTGCGTATCTTCTTCATGCGATCTCAGGCGCTGGTCGACAATTTCCCAAAAATTTGGCTGGAAGCCCACTGGCGGAGCAGGGGCTACCGCGACGGGACCGAAGACAAACGCGGATTGTAGCAAGGCACCTGAGCCGCGACGAGTTGCCGCCCGGCCGGTGAGGCGCAGGGGCGGAAATTCGCTGTTACATGGACAGCGTTCGTTCGCTGCGAACGATCCAGTATAATCAGCCGTTTCGCGGCGTTTCCAACGCTGCCGCAAGGTCTCCGGCCAGCCAATAATGCTCACCGTCTCCGATCTCGCTTGCGTTCGCGGCGACCGCCGCCTGTTTGCGGGTCTGGCGTTCACCCTCGAACCGCGCAGCTGGATCTATCTCACCGGCGAGAACGGCGTCGGCAAGACCAGCCTGCTGCGCATGCTGGTGGGCCTGGCCCCGGTCGAGGCGGGGGAGATACGCTGGGACGGGACTCCCATAGCCAGACTCGGCGACGACTATCGTCGGGCGGTGACCTATCTGGGGCACCACAACGCCTTGAAAGAGGAATTGACGGGACGCGAAAACGTCTGCGTCGGCGCGGCCCTCTCTGGCATCGCCCTGGCGGCAGCACAGGCAGATGCCCTGCTGGCCCGCCTCGGTCTCGCCGGACGCGAGGAACTGCCGGTGCGCTTTCTCTCGCAGGGACAAAAGCGACGGGTCGCCCTGGCCCGCCTGCTATGGTCGAAATCGCCACTCTGGGTTCTCGACGAGCCCTTCGTGGCGCTCGACACGGCTGCGGTGGGCTGGCTCGCGAGTACTCTCGCGACGCATATTGCCGGAGGGGGCATGGCCATCCTGACCAGCCACCAGGAAGTGCTGATCGAAGGCATCGTTGCGCAACAACTGAGGCTGGTCAGATCATGAGCCAGCCGCGCGGCCGGACGGCGCGCAGCGCCAAGGGTGTCCGATGACCACGCTGGGCGTGTTCCTGGCAGTGGTGCGACGCGACCTGCTGGTGGCGCTGCGGCGCAAGAGCGAGGTGTTGACCTCGCTCTTCTTCTTCGTTATCGTCGTCAGCCTTTTTCCGCTGGGAATCGGCCCGGAGATGGACCTGCTGCGCAAGATCGCTCCCGGTGTGCTCTGGGTGGCGGCTTTGCTGGCGACCATGCTCTCATTGAATCGACTGTTCGCCAACGATCACGCCGACGGAACCCTGGAGCAGATGGCGTTGGCCCCGGTACCTCTGGGTCTGCTGGTCGCCGGCAAGATCTTCGCGCACTGGCTGGTGGCGGGACTGCCGCTGGTGCTGATCGCCCCGGTGCTCGGCGTGCAATTCGATCTGGGGAGCCGCCCCCTGGGTGTCCTGATGCTGTCACTGCTGCTCGGCACGCCTTTGCTGTCCTTGATCGGCGCCATAGGCGCGGCGCTGACCCTGGGCGTACGTGGCGGCGGGGTGCTGGTGTCGCTGCTGACGCTGCCCCTGTTCATCCCGGCGCTGATTTTCGGCGCCGGTGCAGTGGAAGCCGACATCTCCGGCATGGGCGCCGCCGGCCACCTTTCGCTGCTCGGCGGCCTGCTGGCCCTGGCGGCATTTTTTGCTCCCTGGGCAACCACCGGAGCCCTGAGGATCGCATTGGAATAAACGATGAGCACGATCACCTGGAAGTACGCCTCGCCCCAACATTTCTATCCTCTCGCCGGGAAGATGATCCCCTGGTTCCTGGCCCTCACCCTGGTCTTCGGCGCCGTCGGTCTTTGGTTGGGCCTCTTCGTCGCGCCCACGGACGCGCAGCAAGGCCAGGGCTATCGCATCATCTTCGTTCACGTTGCCGCGTCCTGGATGTCGATGTTCCTCTACGTGGTGATGGCCTTCTGGGCTGGCGTCGGACTGGGATTCAACACCCGCCTGTCGTCGATGATGGCCAGCGCCATCGCCCCCACCGGCGCCATGTTCGCCTTCCTTTCCCTGTGGACCGGAGCGCTCTGGGGCAAGCCGATGTGGGGCACCTGGTGGGTGTGGGACGCCCGCCTCACCTCGGAATTGATCCTCTTCTTCCTCTATCTGGGCTTCATCGCCCTGCAGGCGGCGATCGATGATACACGCCGCGCCGACAAGGCCGGCGCCATCATCGCCCTGGTCGGTGTGGTCAACGTTCCCATCATCTATTTTTCCGTGATGTGGTGGAACACCTTGCATCAGGGCGCTTCCGTGTCGCTGACCAAGGGCTCGTCGATGGCGCACACCATGCTCCTCGGCATGCTGCTGATGGCGCTCTGCTTCTGGATGTACTCGATCGTGATGACCCTGCTCCGGGTGCGGGCCATCATGCTGGAACGCGAGCGGCACACCGAATGGGTGGCTCGATTGCAGGAGGTGCAGTCATGATCTGGAATTCTCCCGGCGAATTCTTCGCCATGGGCGGCTATGGTCTCTACGTCTGGGGCAGTTTCGGTGTCTGCCTCCTGGCCTTGATCATTGAACCTCTGCTGCTCGCCAAACGTCGAACCGAAGTTCTGCGCTCCTTGCGGCGCGAACTGTCCATCAAGGAAGAAACCCGATGAAATCTCGTCACAAGCGCATCGCCCTGATCGTCGGCGGCCTGGCCTCGCTCGGCGTCGCGGCCTATTTCGTGCTCAGCGCGCTAAACAGCAACATCGCCCTGTTCTATACGCCGACCCAGGTGCTGGCGGGGGAGGCGCCGCGCGAACGCACCTTCCGCGTCGGCGGCCTGGTCAAGGTCGGCAGCGTGCAGCGCAACGACATGACCATACGCTTCGTCGTCACCGACACCGCCAAGGATCTTCCCGTGGCCTTTACCGGCATCCTTCCTGACCTGTTCAAGGAGGGCAAAGGTGTCGTGGCTCAAGGCAAGCTCGCCGCCGACGGCCAGTTCGCGGCCAGCGAAGTGCTGGCCAAGCACGACGAGAACTACATGCCGCCGGAAGCGCAGCACGCGGTAGACCAGGCCGGCAAGACCACCAAGACACTCAAGTGACGACCATGATTCCAGAACTCGGCCTCTTCGCACTTTGCCTCGCCCTCTTTTTTGCCGCCATCCAGGGTGTCCTGCCGCTGCTCGGCGCAAGCCGCAACAGCGCCGCCCTGATGTCCTTCGGCCGCTCGGCGGCGCAGGGGCAATGGCTGCTGGTCGCCATCGCCTTCGGCTGCCTCACCTACGCCTTCGTGGCCAACGATTTCTCGGTGACCTACGTCGCCGAGCACTCCAACTCGCAATTGCCGTTGGCCTATCGCGTTGCCGCCGTATGGGGCGGTCACGAGGGCTCGCTCTTGCTCTGGGCCTTGATGCTCGCCAGCTGGACGCTCGCCGTGTCGCTGCTCTCGAACGCCCTGCCAGAGGCCATGGTGGCGCGCGTGATGGGGGTGCTCGGTCTGGTCTCCTTTGGCTTCCTGCTGTTCATCGTTACCACCTCCAGTCCCTTCGAGCGCTTGCTGCCGGCCGCCGCCGACGGCCGCGACTTGAATCCCTTGCTGCAGGATCCCGGTCTGGTCATCCATCCGCCCATGCTCTACATGGGCTACGTGGGATTCTCCGTCGCCTTCGCCTTCGCCATCGCGGCGCTGCTCTCCGGGCAACTCGATGCCGCCTGGGCGCGCTGGTCGCGACCGTGGACCACCACCGCCTGGATCTTCCTGACGCTGGGCGTGGGCTTGGGCAGCGGCTGGGCCTATTACACGCTGGGATGGGGCGGCTGGTGGTTCTGGGATCCGGTGGAGAACGCTTCCTTCATGCCTTGGTTGGTTGGCACGGCGCTGATGCACTCGCTGGCAGTGACAGAGAAGCGCGGCGCGTTCAAGAACTGGACCGTGCTGCTCGCCATCGGCGCCTTCTCGCTCTCTTTGCTCGGCACCTTCCTGGTTCGCTCGGGCGTGCTCACCTCGGTCCATGCCTTCGCCTCAGATCCGCGTCGCGGCATCTACATCCTCCTCTTCCTCGCCGTGGTGATCGGCGCCTCGCTCTTCCTCTTCGCCTGGCGCGCACCCAAGGTCGGCCTCGGCGGCCGCTTCGCCCTGATCTCGCGCGAGACCCTGCTGCTGGTAAATAACGTGCTGCTGGTGGTCGCCGCGGGTTCGGTGCTGCTGGGCACGCTTTATCCCCTGATCATCGATGCGCTCGGGCTGGGCAAGCTCTCGGTCGGCCCACCCTACTTCCAGACCGTGTTCGTGCCGCTGATGGTGCCCCTGCTCTTCCTCGTCGGCCTGGGTCCGACGGCGCGTTGGAAGCAGGCCAGCGTTGCCGACCTGAAGTCAAGGCTGGGCTGGGCTCTGGGTCTGGCCCTGGTCGCCGGCATCGGTCTGCCCTTCATCTTTGGCAACTGGACCCCGCTCGTCGGCCTGTCGCTGCTGCTCGCCATTTGGATCGCCGCATCGATCGCGGTGGACATCCGCCATCGGCTCAAGGGCGATCGCCGCTCGGCCCCGGCCTCCTTCTGGGGCATGCACCTGGCGCACCTCGGTATCGCCGTTTTCGTCATCGGCGTCACCGTGGTCAAGGGCTACGAGACGGAGAAGGATGTGCGCATGGCGCCCGGCGACACGGTGACCGTCGGCGGCTACAGCGTGCGCCTCGTCGGCATCAGGGAAGCCATGGGACCCAACTATCGCGCCATGGTCGGCGACCTGGAGTTGTCCGCGGGCGGCAAGGTGCTGCGCTCCCTCCATCCGGAGAAGCGCAACTACTTCTCCTCGCAGATGCCCATGACCGAGGCCGCAATCGATACCGGCATATTCCGCGACGTCTATGTCTCTCTCGGCGAGCCGGTGGGAGAGAAGGATGGCAGCGGCGCCTGGAGCGTGCGCGTGCATCACAAGCCCTTCGTGGCCTGGATCTGGGGCGGCTGTTTCCTGATGGCTTTGGGCGGCGCCTTTGCCGCAGCCGACCGCCGCTATCGCCTCAAAGGCAAGACGAACAACGGGACCCCATCATGAAACGCTTCCTCATTCCCCTGGCCATCTTCCTGGTACTGGTGGTGATTCTCGGCTACGCCTTGATCAATCTCGATCCGCGCGAGGTGCCCTCGCCGCTGATCGGCAAGCCGGCACCGGCCTTTGATCTGCCGCAACTGGCGCAGCCCGAGCAGAAGTTCTCGCCCGCCTCGATGCGCGGCAAGGTGTGGCTGCTCAACGTCTGGGCGTCCTGGTGCGTTTCCTGCCGCGAGGAGCACCCGGTGCTGGTACAGCTTTCCCGCAGCGGCGTCGTGCCGCTCTATGGGCTCAACTACAAGGACGCCCGGACGGACGGCTTGCGCTGGCTGGCGCAGTTTGGCGATCCCTACGTCGCCAGCGCGTTCGACAACGACGGCCGTGTCGGCATCGACTATGGGGTCTATGGCGTGCCCGAGACTTACGTCATCGACAAGGCCGGGGTGATTCGCTACAAGCAGATCGGCCCCGTGACGCCGGAGGCTCTGGAGAAGAAAATCCTGCCGTTGGTCAAGGAGTTGGAGAAATCATGAGCTACAGAAACCGCTGTTGGACGCAACGAATTCTCTTCCTGTCGCTGCTGCTCGTCCTCGCCAACTTCGCGGCCCCGGGCTGGGCCAAGGAAGCGGCGCCGATGGCCGAGGACGAGGTGGTGGAAAAACGCATGGTGGCCATTTCCGACGAATTGCGCTGCCTGGTCTGCCAGAACGAATCCCTCTCCGGCTCGCACGCCGAATTGGCGCAGGACCTGAGGCGAGAGATCCGCGAGATGATCAAGGCAGACAAGTCCGATCAGCAGATCATGGACTTCATGGTCGATCGCTACGGTGACTTCGTGCGCTACCGGCCGCCGATGAAGGCGACCACCGTCCTGCTCTGGTTCGGCCCCTTTCTTCTGCTCGCCGCCGCGGTAGTCGCCCTGATCGTCTACCTGCGCCGGCGCAGCGCCCGCCTCGATCTGAGCGCACAGTCGGCACTCACGGCCGACGAGAAGAAGCGCGCCGAGGCGCTGCTGCAACAGGCAGGGAACCCGCGATGACCCCCCTTTTCCTGGGCATTGCTGCCCTGATAACCCTGTTCTCCCTGGCCCTGCTGCTGCGGCCGCTGCTCCTCCGCGCCGGATCACGGCGCGCCGCATCGCGCCAGGCTCTCAACGCGGCGATCTACGGCGACCAGTTGGCGGAACTGGAGCGCGACCGCGCTTCGGGCAACTTGGCCGAGAGCGATTACGAACAGTCGCGCAATGAGTTGCAGCGCCGCCTGCTCGAAGATGCGCAAGCAGCCGATGTCGCACCGCTGCCGACGCGCCCCGCCTGGCAGGTGCTGCTCCTGCTCGCCGTGGCGCTGCCCACGGCGGCCCTGGTTTCCTACGTCTGGCTTGGTCATCCGCGCGCGCAGCAGGCTGCCGCGGGTCATGCCGAGGGCGCCGTCCAGGTTGAACAAATGGTCGAGGCGCTGGCGGCTCGTCTGGAGAAGAATCCGGATGACCTCAACGGCTGGAGCATGCTGGCGCGCTCCTACAAGGTCATGCGCCGCTTCGATGAAGCCGAGCGTGCCTTCAGCCGCCTCGGCCCGGTTCTCGACTCCGATCCGACCCTGCTCGCCGAATACGCCGACATCCTCGCAGTGCGCGCCAATGGCAACCTTGAGGGCAGGCCCCGGCAACTGGTGGAGAAGGCGTTGCAGCTCGATCCGAACCACATGATGTCGTTGTCGCTGGCTGGTACGGCAGCCTACAATCGCAGCGACTACCCGGCGGCACTCAAGTACTGGGAGCATTTGCACAGCCTCTTGCCGCCGGAATCCGAGGATGCGCAGTCGCTCAGCGCAACGATGAACGAGATTCGTGCCAAAGCAGGGATGGCTCCCGCGGCGAAAGCCGGCAGGTAGCAGCACAGTCGCGCTTGGGGTCCGGGTCCGCGCCAGTCTAAACTGCGCCCATGGGCAAGTTCCTCTACCTGCTGCTCATTGCGCCGTTCGTCGCACAATCGATCGTGATTGGCCCGGCAAGGGCGGCGCCCGCGGCCGCAGCCAATGTCGCGGCGGCGGCTGATCTTCAGTATGCGCTGGCGGAAGTCGTCCGGGCGTTCGCTGCCGGTGGCGAGCCGCCGCCGCGCCTCTCATTCGGTTCGTCCGGCGCGTTCGCCCACCAGATAGTCAGCGGCGCCCCCTTCGAGCTATTTCTTTCCGCCGACGAGAGCTACGTCGCTCAAGTGCACCGGGCCGGCCGCGCAGAAGACGCCGGTACGGCCTATGCCACCGGTCGTCTGGCCCTGTTCATCGGCCGTGGCTCGGCGATCGCCGCGGACCGGGATCTGGCGGACATAGGCCGCGCCGCCCGCGACGGACGACTCAAGCATCTCGCCATCGCCAACCCGGAACACGCTCCCTATGGGCGGGCAGCGCGTGAAGCCTTGCAGCACGTCGGCATCTGGCCGCTGGTCGAGACCAAGCTGGTGCTGGGCGAGAACGCGGCGCAGGCGGCGCAATTCGTCGCCAGCGGCAACGCGCAGGCCGGCATCCTGCCGCTGTCGCTGGCACGTGCTCCGGCCCTCGCCGACCGGGGTGCGTTCATGACGCTGCCGCAATCCTGGCATGCACCGCTGCGCCAGCGCATGGTGTTGCTCAAGGGTGCCGGAGAAAACGCCCGGCGCTTCTACCTCTTTCTCAGCCAGCCAGAGGCAGGCGCCATCCTGGCCCGGCACGGCTTCGGCCCTCCCTGATGGACTGGCCGGCGCTCTGGCTGTCGCTCAAGCTGGCGGTGTGTACCACCTTGCTGCTGCTGCCGCTCGCTGTGCTTCTGGCACGGCCGCTGGCTTGGTCGCGCTTCGCCGGCAAAGGCATGGTCGAGGCTTTGGTCGCCTTGCCCCTGGTGCTGCCGCCGACCGTGCTCGGTTTCTACCTGCTCTACGCTTTCGGCGGCAATTCCTGGTTTGGCCAGGCCTACAGCGCGATCACGGGTCGAGCCCTGGTATTCTCCTTCGACGGGCTGCTGGCGGCCTCGCTGATCTTCAATCTGCCCTTCGCCGTACAGCCGATACAGCGCGGCTTCGATGCCATACCACGCGCTGCGCGCGAGGCGGCGTGGACCTGCGGCCTGTCATCCTGGCGTACGCTATGGCGGGTCGAACTGCCGCTGGCCTGGCCCGGCCTGCTCTCGGCCATCGTGCTGACCTTCGCCCACACCCTGGGTGAATTCGGCGTCGTGCTGATGGTGGGCGGCAACATTTCCGCGGAAACGCGCACGGTCGCCATTGCCATTTACGATCGGGTGCAGGCCTTCGACGAGGGCGGCGCTGCGAACATGTCGGCGTTGCTGGTGGCGATCTCCTTCGTCGCCATCGGTATCCTGCATCTGCTCACCCGGCGCATAGGCAGAAGCGATGCTTGAGGGGCTCTCGCTGACGTTGCGCCAGAGCGAGCCGATTGCCCTCGACTGCAGCTTCGAATGCGCCGCCGGAGAACTGGTCGCCCTGGTTGGTCCCTCGGGCAGCGGCAAGACCACGGTGTTGCGTTGTGTGGCAGGACTGCAGCAGGCCGCATACGGCCGCATTGCCTGTGGCGGCGAAGTCTGGTTCGACCAAGGCGTCGCCGTGAAGGCGCAACAGCGCCGGGTCGGCATGGTGTTCCAGCAATACTCGCTGTTGCCCCACCTCTCCGCCGAGGACAACGTGGCCCTGGCCCTGTGGCAGTTGCCACGCCAGGAGCAACGCCAAGCCGCGCGCCAGTGGTTGCTGCGCGCGCACCTGCAGGGGCTGGAGGAACGTCGTCCCGGGCAACTCTCCGGCGGTCAGCAGCAGCGTGTCGCCTTGGCGCGGGCCCTGGCGCGGGCGATCAGCACGGGCAATCAGGCGCCGGGCGTGCTGCTGCTCGACGAACCTTTCGCCGCGCTCGACCAGGCGACACGACGCAAGCTGCAGCAGGAACTGGCGCGGCTTCGTCGCGAACTGCCGGTACCCATCGTCCTGGTGACGCACGACCTCGATGAGGCGCGCATGCTCGCCGATCGCATGGTCCTGCTGCACCACGGGAGCAGCCTGGAGCAAGGGGCACCGGAAGATATCCTGAGCCGTCCGGCAGACGTGCGCATCGCGCGCCTGGTTGGCCACACCAACCTCTTCGAAGCCGAGGTGGTCAAAGCCGACACTGCCGGAGTCGCCCTCTTGTGGCAGGGTCAGCGTCTGACCGTCAGCGAGGAAACACGCTTCACGCCAGGGACCAGAGTGTGCTGGCTGATTCCGCCCGAAGGCGTGCTCTTGCAGCGACGCGACTGGACGCCGCGCGATAGCGACCACAACCTGGTCGCGGGTTGTGTCGAAGATAGCGTTGCGCTCGGTCCCTACACCCAGGTCGGCTTGCGCCTGGAGAGCGGCGGCCTGCCGCTCTCCTTCTCCCTACCGACCCACGTCGCGCGGCGCAACGGCATTGCGCCTGGTGCGGCGGTACGCGTCAGCCTGCTGGCCGAAGCCATCCACCTGATGCCCTGGTCGGAGTTGCGAGCTTAGCTCTCGCCACCGCCTGCCCCAAGGCGAGGGCCGCGCAGAACACGGCCCCGGGTGAACCACCGTCATCCCCTCTCCTGGATGAGGGAGCCGGGGGAGAGTCCTATTTTCAGCTGTCGTAGTCGTAGTAGTACGAATGCGATGGCACGCGCGCGGCAGCGTAGCCTTTGGCCGCTTCCGCGTCCTGCTTTTTGTCCCACCAGAGGGCGCGGCCCTTTTGCTGTTCGATCAAAGTCTCCGGGTGGTTCTTCAGCCACTCGCGCATGAACTTGGTGTGCTCGGATTCGTAGTTCGCCATTCACGTCGTCCTTTCCTTTGCTGTCGTAGATTGCCATAGCGACAGCTTAACATCTTGCGCGTTGCCAACTAAGGATTCAGGTCGCGATAGGCAGTCTCGGCCAGGGAAAGCAATTGCTCGCGCGGCATTTCGCCGCTCAGGGCGTATGCCAGCGCACCGTCTATCCAGTAGAAGACGCTGACCTTGCCTTCCTGGGCAAAGCGAAATGCGGTCCCCGTCTTGTCTTCCAGCTTGTCGCGCACATAGAGCGTCAAGCGGTGCCCGCTGCTGTCCTGGTACATGAACTGGGCGACCGGGCCGACATCCCCGGGTAACAGGCGGCCGCCGACCAGCGCATACCGGGGCGATCAGCTGACCGTGACAGCGGTGTTCGATTTAGACCAGACGGACTTCGGCATGACGCCATTGAGCCTCCTGGGGGGCGCTCTTCAAGTCGCCAACAGGACAAGGGTGCGCCTGCGCATCGTCGCCGAGAAGGGTTGAAGCCGGTCGCGCCTGCCGAGGTCTTAGCACTCTCGTACCATGGCGGGAAGTGGCACAGGGGCTTATCTTGGAACTCCATGCGTGATGGACCGTGGGGCCGTCTGCCCCCGTCTGGAAGATCACCGAGTTGCGAGATGGATGAGTCGTCTGATTCTCCTGCGAGTTGTCGGCAATGCGGCCGAGCAAGCCAACTGCGGCTTGTTCTGACGCTGCTCTGCGCGCTGGCCGTTCCCTGCGCTGCGGCGCAGAACCGGCCGTCCCGGGCCGAAGAGGTGGCGATCTCCGATCTCGACGGCCCCGTTGTGCGCGGCCTGCTCGAGCGAGCCTTCGCGGCCGAAGCCGGCCAGGGCCGACCGGGCAATGTCGAACTGGCCGCCGCCCTCTACTGTCGGGCAGCGCATTACGGCAGCCTCGAGGCGGTCTATCGCCTGGGGCGTATGGCTATGTCGGGGCGCGGCATGCCGCGCGATGTGCCGATGGCGGCGACCCTGTTCAGCATTGCCTCCGGCAACGGTCACTACGGCGCCAGCCTGATGGTCTTGCTGACCGGAGTGCAGGAATACCGACTGCCGCGATGCCTGGCCGAACCAGCGTCCTAGAGGCATGCCAGGGCCGGGAATTCTTGCTTCCGCTCGGCGTGACGCCCTTGTACGGCCACTTCCCCTGGGCCCTCTATTCGCCGCTGCAGGGCTAGAATGCAGGCGTAGCAGGTATCTTTCCGGCGCCAACACCGGTTCAAGGGAGGCCTCGTGTTCGAACTCAGGATCAATGGCGAAATGCGCAGCGTCGACGTCGAAGCCGATACGCCCCTGCTCTGGGTGCTGCGCGATACCCTCGGCCTGACCGGCACCAAGTACGGCTGCGGCGTCGGCGACTGCGGTTCCTGTACGGTGCACGTCGACGGCCAGGCCACTCGCTCCTGCATCACGCCGGTGTCGGCGCTGGCGGGCAAGGCGATCACCACCATAGAGGGGCTCGGCGCCAGGGAGCCGCATCCGGTGCAACTCGCCTGGCTGGCGCAGCAGGTGCCGCAATGCGGCTATTGCCAGCCGGGGATGGTGATGGCGACAGCGGCGCTGCTGGCGGAAAAGCCGCGGCCCAGCGACGAGGAGATCGGCATTGCCCTGTCCAACATCTGCCGCTGCGGCACCTATCCGCGCATACTGCGAGCGGTGCATGGGCTGATCGACGCCGACCTGCGCCGGGAGCAAACGCAGAAGGAAGCGGCGGAGCGCGAGGCGGCGCTAGCGCAGGAAGAGGCGGCGCAAAGAAGCCGAGCGCCAAGGGGCGCGGCGCAAAATGCGCCGGCGCCTAAGAAAGGAGCACAGCGGTGAGTGCCCTCGATGCGGTCAGCGCGGTCAAGAAGAAGGATCCGGCGCGCGGCCCGAAACGCCCCTCGCGGCGGCAGTTTCTGGTCGCCGGGGGCCTCGCCGGCGGTGGCCTCTTCGTCGGCTACATCGCCTACCTCCTGCGCGATCGCGACCGCCTGGCGCGGGTCCCGGCCTTCGTCAGGAACGACAAGGAGTTCGCACTCAACGCCTGGGTGAAGATAGTGCCCGACGGCAGCGTGGTGGTTGCCGTGCCGCACCAGGAGATGGGGCAGGGCATACATACGGGTCTGGCGACGCTGCTGGCCGAGGAGCTCGATGCCGACTGGAGCCGGGTGCGCGTCGAGGAGGCGCCCCTGGACAAGATCTACGGCAACTATGTAATGCTCGGCGACGGCCTGCCGGTGGGACCGGAGGACAGCGGCATTCTGGCGACGACCTTGCGTTGGGTCGGCTTCAAGGTCGGCGAAGGGCTGGGTCTGCTCGCCACCGGCGGGTCCACCTCGATGCGCAATGCCTGGGAGCCGATGCGTCTCGCCGGCGCCTCGGCGCGCGAATTGCTCCTTGCCACGGCGGCGAAGAAATGGCGGGTGCCGGCGGCAGAGTGCGCGACCCAGACAGGCTTTGTGCTGCACGTCGCGAGCGGGCGCCGCTTCGGCTACGGCGAGCTGGCCAGCGAGGCGGCGCAGTTGCCGCCGCCGGCTGCACCGCGGCTCAAGGAGGCCAAGGACTACAGGCTGATCGGCAAGCCACTGCCGCGCCTCGATGCTCCGGCCAAGGTAAACGGCACAGCGCAGTTCGGGATCGACGTGCGCCTGCCCGACATGCTCTACGCCGCCCTCGCGCAATGCCCGGTCTTCGGCGGCGCGCTGAAGAGCTACGACGAAGCGAAGATCCGGGCGCTCCCCGGCGTCAAGGCGGTGGTGCCGCTGGGCAACGCGGTCGCCGTGGTCGCCGACAGTTGGTGGCGTGCCCACCAGGCACTGGCAAATTTGCCCGTCGTCTGGGACGAAGGCGCCAATGCGGGGCTCGACAGCAAAGCCATCTTCGCCCAGTACGGTCGCGATATCGAGTCCGGCGCGACTACCGAGTATCGTGCCGAGGGCGAAGTCTGGCCGGCCATGGCCCGCGCAGCGCAGACGGTGGAAGCGCGGTACAGCGTGCCCTTGCTCGCCCACGCGACGATGGAGCCGATGAACTGCACGGCCTTGCTCAAAGATGGCCGCTGCGAAGTCTGGGCCCCCAATCAGTCGCCGAGCCTGGTGCAGTTGGCGGCGGCGCGCAGCGCCGGGATCGATAGCGACAAGGTAGTTGTGCACACGACGCTGCTTGGCGGCGGCTTCGGTCGCCGCGTCGAGACCGATTTCGTTGCCCAGGCGGTGAGCATCGCCAAGGCTCTGCCGGGGAAGCCGGTGAAGCTGCTCTGGTCGCGCGAAGAGGACATGCAGCACGACATGTATCGGCCGGCGGTGATCAGCAAATTTCGCGCCGGACTCGACCCGGCTGGCAGGCCATTGGCCTGGTGGAATCGCATCGCCGGTCCTTCGGTCACCCGTTCCTTCATGGATCGCACCCTGCCTGCGGCAGCCATGGATTTTCCACCCGACAAGGCCAATGCCGACGGAGCCGCGGAGATTCCTTACGCTTTCCCCAACCTGCTGGTCGAACACGCGCTGTCTAAGACTCCGGTGCCCATCGGTTTCTGGCGCAGCGTGGGCCACTCCTACAACGCCTTCTTCACCGAGTGCTTCGTCGACGAACTGGCGCTGGCGGCCAAGCAGGACCCCTACCAGTTTCGCCGTTCCTTGCTCGGGGCCAAGCCGCGCCTGCTCAAGGTGCTGGACACGGTCGCGACCAAGGCCGGCTGGGGCCGTCCGCTGGGCATCGGCATGGGCCGCGGCATCGCCCTGCACGCGTCCTTCCGCTCGGTGGTGGCCCAGGTCGCCGAGGTGTCTCTTGAGGCGACGGGCGAGGTGAAGGTGCATCGCGTTGTCTGCGCCATCGATTGCGGCCTCGCGGTCAATCCCGACATCGTCGTTGCGCAGATGGAAAGCGCCATCATCTTCGGTTTGACGGCTGCCCTGTTTGGCGAGATCACCCTGAGCAAGGGACGCGTCGAACAGAGCAACTTTCCCAGCTATGAGATGCTGCGCCTGGCGCAGTCGCCAGCCATAGAGGTGCACCTGGTGGATAGTGGTGCCCCGCTCGGCGGTGTCGGCGAGCCGGGTACGCCGCCGATCGCGGCAGCGCTGGCCAACGCCCTGTTCGCCGCTAGCGGCAAGCGCCTGCGCAGCCTGCCACTGCGTCTGCCCAAGCCCGCCGCCGCGCCGGCTGCCGCCCCGACCTCCTGACGCAGGACTTCAGCGCCGCAGCGCCGCGGCCAGGTCGGGTGGCGTCACCGCCTGCAAATAGGCCTGAATCTCCGCCAGCCAGGTCTCGAACAGCCTGCCGTCGTCTTCGCTGGACAGCACGATGGTCTTGCGGCGACGCTGCGTTTCGCGCTGTAGATCGGTGATTTGCCAGCGCACTTCGTCGAATGCCGCCGCCATCTCGTTGGCGATCTCCCGCTCGCCGACGAGTGCTTGCAGCGATAGCGGATCGTCCGGATTCAGGCCGAACTGAAGCATCATGAGGCGCAGGTCGGCCATGCGCTCGAAGAGAAAGGCGAGTGTGGGCGGTGCCTTGCCCTGCAGCGCGGCCGAGAACTCGCTCCAGTGGCGCAGCAGCTGCGCCGCTGCCTGAATTTGCGTCAGGTCTACGCTCTCCGTCGGGCTGGCGTCATCGGCGCCGCTGCCCAGGCCTCGCTGCAGCCGCGCGATCAGCACGGGATCGAACTTCTGCCGGTCGAGGCGCATCCAGGTGCTCAGGCGCTGATTGCCGCCGAAGCGGACGATGAGGGAGGCGCAGACATCGGCGATGGATATGACGCGCGCCAACTGACCTACGGCCTCGCCGCGCAATCCGTAGGGATAGCCGCTGCCGTCGAGCTTTTCCTGGTGTTGCAGTACCGCCGTCGCCACCTCGGGATGGGAGGAGCCTACGATTTCCTTGGCGATCAGGTAGCTGGTGATCGGGTGCACATCGACGAAGCGCATCTCCTCTCCGCTTATCCTGTGATCGCGATCAAGCAGCGCGGGGTCCGTGTGCAGTTCGCCAAGATCGTGCATCAGGCCCGCCAGCAGCGCGTTGCTGCATTGCTGGGGCGGCAGTTTCGGGTGTTTCGCCAGAACATAGCCGATCACCGCCACCAGCAGCAGGTGTTCGAACAGCCCGGGCTGCTGCGCACGCGCTACAGTCAGCTTGAACCCAAGCTGCCCCGGCAGCTTCAGCTCGCCTAGAGCCTCCTGTGCGGTCTCTGCCTCTTGGTCGCTGGCCAGTAGACGCTGCAGATAGGGTTCCCTGTCGATCAGGCGGCCACTCTCCTGCACCAACAGTTCCGCGCTGACTCCATCCCTGACCGCCAGGCTCTGGTCGATCGGCTTGAGCAGGACGTGCTTGAGCAGGCGTTCGCGCAGCCCGCTGCCTATGGCCACCCCCTTGTCGACCAGCTTCATTCCATTGGCGGCGAACACTTCCTCGCTCGTCACCACTTCCTTGACGTCGGCCATCTGCGTTACCGAGGTCAGATAGTGGATGTCTTCCGCGAGCGCCTTGCGCGCCTGCTCCTCGTAGCGTGCAGCTTCTGATTCGGGCAACTTGGACATGGAAGAACCAGTTCCGGCGTCAACGCTTTCAGTGTAGACGATACGCGCGGTGGGGCATGCTTCGCCAGCCGCGATAGCTGGCAGTGGGCCATGGCCATGCGGGCGAAGCGCAAAAAAATGCCCACCGGGGGTGGCGGGCCAAGCCATTTCCAGGGGAGGAGATTCCGGAAATGGGAGGAAGTGCCAGAATTATGACACGGGAATATTCCAGGCGCAAGTTGCGTCGTTTGCCGGGCTGCCCACAGGTGAATGCACAGGAAGCGCACAAACTATGCACAGGCTTATTCACAGCAGGGGATGGCTTCCCTAGGCGGTTTGCGTCGGCAGGATGTCGCCGTCGCGCAGGACGATGATGCCGGCGCGCGACAGGTCTTTGACCAGCCAGGCCGCAAGTGTTTCCGGCGTCGCGTTCGCCTGCCGGGCAAAGGCGTCGCGGAGGAAGGGGATGGTGGCGAGATACTCGGCCACCGCGTCGGCGCGCAGGCGGCCGACTTCCAGCAGCTTGAAGATGAATAGCGCCTTCAGGGCGTTCCTGGACATGCGCAGCGGATCCTCGGCGAAGGCCGCGACGCGCTTCATGGCCCGCTCCATGGCGTCGTCGAACTCGACGAAGGGCGCGCCGTGACCGGGGATCACCAGGTCGACGGCGAGCCTGCCCATGGCTTCGAGAGTTGCCTTGGTGGCGGCGAGACCGGCCGCCTTGCCCGAGATTTCGGCGAATTGGATGCCAAAGCCGTCGCGCCACAAGGCGTCGCCGGAGATGAGCAGGCGCTTGGATTCGCAATAGAAGATCAGTGCTTCCATGTCGTGACCCGGTGCCGCCAGCGCGCGCCAGACCAGATGGCCCAGTTCGAACTCGTCGCCGGCGCGCAGTACCGCATCGTGGTGGAAGCGTTCGGCGTGCTGTCCCGCCGGTGCCAGCAGGAGGGCCTCTTCATCCCAACTTTCCACGGCCGCGGCGATGCCGGCGGGGATGGTGATGCTGCAGCCATAGGCACGCTGCAGTGCCGCGTTGCCGCCGATGTGATCGGAATGCGAATGGGTGTTCAGTATGCGCGCCAGGCCCCTGCCGTCAATGGCTTGGCGTACCAAGGCAAGGGTTTGTGCGGCCTGGCTGACGTAGCCGGTATCCACCACCGTGGCGTTCTCCCCCTCGAGAAAGACGATGTTGTTGGCGGAAAGCCAGCCGCGCTCGATGACGCGCAGCCCACGCGGCAGTTGCGTCTTCAACAGGGCTGTTGCGACCGGGCCAGGATGGCCCGCGCCACCTTCGAGCCTGACTGGCGTCCGAACTGGGCGCTGATCCAGGCGCCGGTGTGCACCAGCAAATCGAGATCGATGCCGGTGTCGATGCCCAGGCCTTGCAACAGGTAGACGACATCTTCGGTGGCGACATTGCCCGAGGCGCCAGCGGCGAATGGGCAGCCACCGAGCCCGGCGACAGCGGTGTCGATCACCGCGATGCCCATTTCCATCGCCGTGTAGATGTTGGCGACGGCCATGCCGTAGGTGTCGTGGAAATGAGCGGCGAGCTTCTTCAGCGGCACGTGCCTGGCCACCGCCTCTATCGTCAACCGCGTCTTGCGCGGCGTTGCGACGCCTATGGTGTCGCAAAGACAAATCTCGTAGCAGCCGAGTTCCATCAGGGCCTTTCCTACCTCGGCCGCCGCCACAGGCGGGACCTCGCCCTGGTAGGGGCAAGCGAAGGCGCAAGAAACGGATCCGCGCACCCGTACCTTGGCCTGTCGGGCGACCTCGATCACCGGTCGGAAGCGCGCCATGCTCTCTGCGATCGAGCAGTTGATGTTCTTCTGCGAGAAAGCCTCGGAGGCGGCGGCGAATACCACCACTTCCGTAGCGCCTGCGGCGAGCGCCTGTTCCAGGCCCTGGAGGTTGGGAACCAGCACCGAATAGCTGACTCCTGGGCGGCGCTGAAGCTGGGCCAGGACCTCGCCGCTGCCGGCCATCTGCGGCACCCGCTTGGGCGAAACGAAGGAACCCGCTTCGATGCTCTTCAGCCCGGCGGCGCCGAGACGGTCTATCAGTTCCAGCTTGACCGCCGTGTCGAGCATTATGGATTCGCTCTGCAGGCCATCGCGCGGCCCGACCTCGACGATTCTGACTATTGAGGGAAGAGGCATGTTGCTTGTTCTCTATTGCTTGCCGTCAGCGGCAAAGTCTACGAGCTCGGCACCCTCGTCGACCTGCTCACCGACTGCGAAATGGAAACTCTTCACCAGCCCTGCCGCCGGCGCCGATATGGTGTGTTCCATTTTCATCGCTTCGAGGATGAGCAGCGGAGCGCCCTCGTCCACATGGTCGCCCGGCTGGGCGACCAGGGCGATCACCTTGCCCGGCATCGGCGCCGTCAGGCCGCCGGCGAGACCGCCGCCTGCGCCCGCGTGGAACAGCGGGTCTACGTTGGCGAAGATGTAGGCGCGTCCGTGCAGGAAGACGTGACGTCGCTCGCCCGAGGCGATCACCGCCGCCGTCAGGCGCAAACCATCGAGGTCCACCCGCAACTGACCGTTGTCGCCGAGTTGGCCGGTGGCGCTCGTCGTTTGCCCGCCCAGGGTCAATCCGTAGCTGTCGGCAGCGTAGCTTATGGCGATCGATTGCTCCACCTCGCCGTGGCGCAGGCGCAGCGAGCGTTGCGCTGCGCTGTTGACTCGCCAGCCGTCGCGCTGGTGCCAGGGCGACCAGGGATCGCTGTTGGACTCGGCGGCGCGCTTGGCCTGCCTCGCCTCGGCCAGCAACTCGGCCAGCGCCGCTACCAGCCAGGCCTGTGGCGGTGGCGTCAGCCGCTCGGGAAAGAGCAGTTCATGCTCGCGCTCGATCAGGCCGGTGTCGAGATCGGCGTCGACGAAGGCCGGACAGCTCACCAGCCGGGAGAGGAAATCGATGTTGTTGGCGACGCCGACCACGCGGTAGTAGGCCAAGGAAGCGAGCATGCGCGCCAGCGCCTTGTCGCGGCTCTCGTCCCAGACGATCAGCTTGGCGATCATCGGGTCGTAGTGCGGCGTGATCTCGTCGCCTTCCTCGATGCCGGTATCGATGCGCACGTGCAACGATTCCTCGGGCGGCGCCAGGTGCAGCAGCTTGCCGGTGGACGGCAGGAAACCCTTGTCCGGATCCTCCGCGTAGATGCGTGCCTCGAGGGCGTGGCCGCGGATCTGCAATTGCTCCTGCGCCAGAGGCAGGGGTTCGCCGGCGGCGACGCGCAACTGCCACTCGACCAGATCCAGTCCTGTGATCATCTCCGTCACCGGATGCTCGACCTGCAGGCGGGTATTCATTTCCATGAAGTAGAAGCGCCCATCGGTGCCGGCAATGAATTCGACCGTGCCGGCGCCGACGTAGCCTACCGCCTTCGCCGCCTCGACCGCCGCCTTGCCCATGGCGGCGCGTCGCTCGGCGTTGATGCCCGGTGCAGGCGCTTCCTCGAGCACCTTCTGGTGGCGGCGCTGCACCGAGCAATCGCGCTCGAAGAGGTGCACGACGCGGCCGCTCTGGTCGCCGAAGATCTGTACCTCGATGTGGCGCGGGCGTTCCAGGTAGCGCTCGAGCAGCACCTGGTCGTCGCCGAAACTGGAACGGGCCTCGCGCTTGCACGAGGCCAGTGCGTCGGCGAACTCGGCCGCACTATTGACTATGCGCATGCCCTTGCCGCCGCCGCCGGCGGAAGGCTTGAGCAGCAGCGGGTAGCCGACGGTGTTGGCTTCCTGCAGCAGCAGGGCCGCGTCCTGGTTGTCGCCGTGGTAGCCCGGCACCACCGGCACGCCGGCCTGCGCCATCAGCGCCTTGGCCGCCGACTTGGAACCCATGGCGCGGATCGCCGTCACCGGCGGGCCGATGAAGACCAGTCCCGCGTCGACGCAGGCGGTGGCGAAGGCGGCGTTCTCGGAGAGAAAGCCGTAGCCCGGATGTATGGCCTGGGCGCCGCTGGCCAGTGCCGCTTCGATGATGCGGTTGCCCACCAGGTAGGATTCGCGCGCCGGGGCCGGACCGATCAGGATGGCCTCGTCGGCCAGCCGCACGTGGCGGGCGCCGGCGTCCGCTTCGGAGTACACGGCGACGCTGCGTATGCCCAGGCGGCGCGCCGTGCGCATCACTCGACAGGCGATTTCTCCGCGGTTTGCAATGAGTATCTTATCGAACATATCAATCGCCGCCGAGGGTGGCGACCCAGTTTGGTTGGCGCTTCTGCGGAAAGGCGGCGATGCCTTCCCGAGCTTCTTCCGTGGCAGCGAGCGCGGACCGCAGTTCTCTCACCATGACGCCATCGAGGGCGTTGTGGCGCTCGGGCCGATTGAGGGTGATGGTCCCGACGCCGCTGCTGACCTCGGTCAGAATGGTCTCGTACATGTCGTGTGCGCTTCCTACATCCGGAACAAACCGAACGTCGTCTTTGCTATCGGTGCGTTGAGCGAGGCCGAAAGGCCCAATGCCAAGGTCCGGCGGGTCTGCGTGGGATCGATGATTCCGTCATCCCATAGTCGCGCCGTGGCGTAGTAGGGATGGCCCTGGGTCTCGTACTGGGCGCGGATCGGGGCGCGGAAGGCCTCTTCGTCGCCGGCGCTCCAGGTCTTGCCGGAGGTTTCCATGCCGTCGCGTTTTACGCGCGCCAACACCGAGGCTGCCTGCTCGCCTCCCATCACCGAGATGCGCGCGTTGGGCCACATCCACAGCAGGCGCGGCGAATAGGCGCGACCGCACATGCCGTAGTTGCCGGCGCCGTGCGAACCACCGATGATCAGGGTGAACTTTGGCACCTGGGCGGTGGCGACCGCCGTCACCATCTTCGCCCCGTCCTTGGCGATGCCGGCGTTCTCGTACTTGCGACCGACCATGAATCCGGTGATGTTCTGCAGGAAGATCAGCGGTATGCCGCGCTGGGCGCAAAGTTCGATGAAATGCGCGCCCTTTTGCGCCGACTCCGAGAAGAGGATGCCGTTGTTGGCGACGATGCCTACCGGGTAACCGTAGATCGCGGCGAAACCGGTGACCAGGGTGGTTCCGTAGCGTGACTTGAATTCGTCGAAGCGCGAGCCATCGACCACGCGCATGATGACTTCGCGCACGTCGTAGGTCTTGCGGCCGTCCGCGGGTATGACGCCACAGAGTTCCTGGGCATCGTAGAGCGGTTCTTCCGGCACCGACAGGGCGAGCGGCATCGGTTTGACCCAGTTGAGATTGCCGACGATGCGCCGCGCCAGACCGAGTGCATGATGGTCGTTCTCTGCCAGGTGGTCGGCCACACCGGAGATGCGCGTATGCACGTCGCCGCCGCCGAGATCCTCCGCGCTCACCTCCTCGCCGGTGGCGGCTTTCACCAGCGGCGGGCCACCGAGGAAGATGGTGCCCTGGTTCCTGACGATCACCGCCTCGTCGGACATGGCCGGTACGTAGGCGCCACCGGCGGTGCATGAGCCCATCACCACGGCGATTTGCGGAATGCCCAGGGCCGACAGATTGGCCTGGTTGAAGAAGATGCGGCCGAAGTGCTCCCGGTCGGGGAAGACATCGTCCTGACTGGGCAGATTGGCGCCGCCGGAGTCCACCAGGTAGATGCAGGGGAGGCGGTTCTGCAAGGCGATCTCCTGCGCCCGCAGATGCTTCTTCACCGTCAGCGGATAGTAGCTGCCGCCCTTTACCGTGGCGTCGTTGGCGACGATCATGCACTCGATTCCCTTGACCGAGCCGATGCCGGTGACGATGCCGGCGCTGGGCACTTCGTTGCCGTACATGCCGTAGGCCGCTAGCGGCGAGAGTTCGAGTAGCGGTGCGCCCGGATCGAGCAACTGCTCGACGCGATCGTGCGCCAGCAACTTGCCGCGCGCCACGTGCTTGGCGCGCGCGTCTGCGCTGCCGCCCAGGGCGATCTGAGCTGTCTTCTCACGCAGGTCGTCGATGAGCGCCCGCATGGAAGCCGCATTGGCCTTGAATTCGGCGGAGCGGGTGTTCAGCTGCGACTTGAGGACACCCATCAGAAGCCGCCAGTTTCCAGCCAGCGGTCGATCTGGGGCAGCCGGTCGGCTCCCCAGAACGGCTCACCATCGACCAGGAAATAGGGAGCGCCGAACATGCCCTTGGAGACGGCGAGATCCGATTCACGCTTGACGCGCTCCTTCGCCTCCGGGGTGGCTATGGCAAGTGCGAAGGCTGACGCATCCAGGCCCAGCTTGCTCACGATATCTTGCACCACCTCGAGCTCGCCTATGTTGCGCCCATCCACCCAGTAGGCGCGAAAGACGGTCTGGGCGAAGCGGCGCGCCGCCGCGCTGTCCTGGTCCAACAGCCAGTAGTAGCCGCGCGCGGCCGCCAGGGTCAGCGCCGGGAAGGCCGCGGGGAACTTGAACGGCAGGCCGTGATAGCGCGCCGATCGGTCGAAATCGTGCTTGCTGTATTCGCCCTTCAGGGGCACGTTGACCAGCAGCGGCAAGCCGGTGAGCTTGAAAGCGGCGCCGAGCATCATCGGCCGCCAGTTGACCGTCCGTCCGTGCTTCGCCGCCAGCGCGTCGATCAACTCGCTGGCGATGTAGGAGTAGGGCGAGGAGAAGTCGAACCAGAATTCGATCGGACTACTCGCGTTCATAGCAACTCGATGGCCACTGCCGTTGCTTCACCGCCGCCTATGCACAGGCTGGCCACCCCTCTCTTGCCGCCGTACTTCCTCAGTGCGGCGATCAGCGTCACGATGATGCGGGCACCCGAGGCGCCGACGGGATGACCCAGGGCGCAGGCACCGCCGTGCACGTTCAGCTTGGCGTGCGGCAGCGCAAGTTCCTGCATGGCCACCATGGCGACCACGGCGAAGGCTTCGTTCACTTCGAACAGATCCACGCTGCCGACGTTCCAGCCGGTCTTGGTGAACAGCTTGCGTATGGCCCCCACCGGCGCGGTGGTGAACCAGCCCGGCTCCTGGGCATGGGTGGCCTGGCCGACGATCTTTGCCAGGGGCTTGAGGCCCAGCTTCTGTGCCGTCTCCAGGCGCATCATCACCAGCGCCGCGGCGCCATCGGAAATGGAACTGGAGTTGGCGGCGGTGATCGTGCCGTCCTTGCGGAAGGCCGGCTTGAGCCCGGGGATCTTGTCCAATTGCGCTTTGAGCGGCTGCTCGTCGCGCTCGATCAACACATCGCCCTTCTTGCCGGCGACGGTCACCGGGGCGACTTCCCAGGCGAAGGAACCGTCCTCGATGGCGGTCTTCGCCCGTTTGGTCGAGGTGATCGCGTATTCATCCTGGGCGCTGCGGGTGAACTTGTACTTGTCGGCGCATTCTTCGGCGAAGCTGCCCATCAGGCGGCCCTTCTCGTAGGCATCCTCGAGGCCGTCGATGTACATGTGATCGGCGAGCTGGCCGTGTCCGAGGCGATAGCCGCTGCGCGCCTTGGAAAGCAGATAGGGAGCGTTGCTCATCGACTCCATGCCACCGGCGACCATGATCTCGTTGGTGCCGGCGACCAGGATGTCGTGGGCAAACATCGCTGCCTTCATGCCCGAGCCGCACATCTTGTTCACCGTGGTGCAGCCGGTCGACAGCGGCAGGCCGGCACCGAGCGAGGCCTGGCGCGCCGGGGCCTGGCCCTGGCCCCCGGGCAGGACGCAGCCCATGATCACTTCGTCGATCATGTCAGGCTTGATGCCGGCGCGCTCTATCGCCGCTCGGATAGCGACGGCGCCCAGCTGCGGGGCGGGGACGCTGCCCAGATCGCCGAGAAAGCCGCCCATCGGCGTGCGTGCGGCGGAAACGATGACAACGGGATTATCAGCCATGATAGTTCTCCTTTCTAAGGCAGGGTTTCCGCGAAGAGTTCGCGGCCTATGAGCATACGGCGAATTTCCGAAGTCCCGGCGCCGATCTCGTAGAGCTTGGCATCGCGCCAGAGGCGGCCGGTGGGGTAGTCATTGATGTAGCCGTTGCCACCCAGGGTCTGTATCGCCTCACCGGCCATCCAGGTGGCCTTCTCGGCGGAGTAGAGGATGGCGCCGGCGGCGTCCTTGCGCAAGCCCCGCGCGTGGTCCTGCAGGTCGCAGGCGCGCCCCACGGCATAGACGTAGGCGCGGCAGGCTTGCCAGGTCGAGTACATGTCGGCGACCTTGCCCTGCATCAGCTGGAACTCGCCGATGGACTGGCCGAACTGCTTGCGCTCGTGCACGTAAGGCAACACCACGTCCATGCAGGCCGCCATGATGCCCAAGGGCCCGCCGGAGAGCACCGCGCGCTCGTAGTCGAGGCCGCTCATCAGCACCTTGGTGCCGTTGCCCTCGCCGCCGAGGACGTTCTCAAGCGGCACTTCACAGTTGTCGAAGAACAGCGGGTAGGTATTGGAGCCGCGCATGCCCAGCTTGTCCAGATGGCTGCCCTTGCTGAAGCCGGGCATGCCCTTCTCGACGATGAAGGCCGTCACGCCGCCGGCACCGGCGGCCGGGTTGGTCTTGGCGTAGACGATCAGGGTGTCGGCATCGCCGCCGTTGGTGATCCACATCTTGGCGCCGTTCAAGAGGTAGCGATCGCCGCGCCTCTCCGCCCTGAGCTTCATGCTGACGACGTCGGAACCGGCGTTGGGTTCGGACATGGCCAGGGCGCCGACATGTTCGCCGGTGACCAGCTTGGCGAGGAACTTGTCCTTTTGCGCCTTGCTGCCGTTGCGCCGCAGCTGATTGACGCAGAGATTGGAATGGGCGCCGTAGGACAGGCCGACGCTGGCAGAGGCGCGGGAGATCTCCTCCATGGCGACGATGTGGGCGAGGTAGCCCAACTGACTGCCGCCGTACTCTTCTTCGACGGTCAGGCCCATGACACCGAGCTCGCCGAGCTTCCGCCACAGGTCGGCGGGAAACTGATTGTCCCGATCTATGCTCGCTGCGCGCGGCGCGATCTCGCGGTCGGCGAAGGCCTTGACCGCGTCGCGCAGCAGCTCGATGTTTTCTCCAAGGTGGTGATTCAAACCGATCATACGGCCTCCAGATAGCTAAGGGACGCGCCTGGCGAAGGGCCGCCCCGAGCCAGGCGCAGCGTAGGGCATGGAGCGGCGAAGCCGCGAACAATCGTCACCCCCTTCCCATGGAAGGGGGGCGGGGGGAAGGTCGTCATGACGCCGTGTCAGGCCTTTCATGCATCGTCATCAGGGTCTGTTGCATCAGTGCACAGAGCGTCGGTTTGCCGTTCTTGAGGACATAGACGTCACCGCGCGTGATCACCAGGTTCTTGCCCGGCTTCACCACTTCGCCGATGGCGATCAGGAGTTCGCCGTCGCCGGGGGCGAGCATGTTCAGTTTGAATTCGACCGTGAGCACGCTCGACCCTGGCGGCATCAGGGTGAAACCGGCATAGCCGCCGGCGGTATCGACGATGGTCGATACGATGCCGGCGTGAAAGAAGCCGTGCTGCTGGCACAGGTCGGGACGGTGCGGCAGACGTATCTCGCAACGGCCCGGTTGCAGCTCGCTGAGATCGGCGCCGATCAGCGCCATCGCGCCCTGGCGTCGGAAACTCGCCCGCACCTTGGTGTCCCAAGCGGCGTCCCGCACCTCGAATGGCGCTGCCTGCCTGGCTATGTCTGCACTACCTTGCACTGGAGTTCCCCCGGAACGGAATTGTAAGTTGACGTTAACGTTAACGTCAACTTTCCTTGCTCACCCTGGCCTCATGCCACCCGCCGGGGGCTGGCCCGCTTAGCCGGGCCCCTGCTCTTCAGCATGCGCCGGCACTGCTCCTCGAAGCCGTTGATTTCCGAGAGGACAGCCTCGACGTCCTCGCGCTGCTGCTCGAGCGAGGCCTTGCGCTTGGTCAATACGCTAAGAAACTTGGTCAGTTGCGAGGACTCGTCGCTCGCCGTGTCGTACATGTCGATCAGGTCCTTGATCTCCGCCAGCGACAGGCCGAGGCGCTTGCCACGCAGCGCCAGCTTCAGGCGGGTGCGGTCACGCTTGGTGTAGATGCGCTGCAGGCCCACGCGCTCGGGGAAGAGCAAGCCCTGGCCCTCGTAGTAGCGGATGGTGCGCGGCGTGATATCGAATTCTCGCGACAGTTCGGCGATGCTGTAGGTTGCTTCCGTCATGATTGCTTAGCTAAGCCGATCTTCAATGCTGCGCCGCAACAAAGCGGCCGCATTCGGGTAGAATAGCGCCACACGCCTGCCTTTCGGTTCAGTTGAAAGTTAAACAGAATTCTCCCCGCAGCGCAATCGACGCGGGGTAGCCGGAGTATTCCTGCCGCAGATGATGCAACTCAGCTATCCCCACGAACAAGTTCCGGACGCCGGCACCGCAGTCAAGGTCGCGCCGGGCGTCAACTGGGTGCGCATGCCGCTGCCCTATGCCCTCGACCACGTCAATCTCTGGCTGCACGAGGACGGGGCCGACGCCCACGGAGCGCCGGCGTGGACTGTCGTCGATACCGGTGCCGCGCTCGATCCGACCAAGGACAACTGGCGGCGCCTGCTGTCAAGCCACCGGCTCAAACGGCAGATCGTCACCCACTACCATCCCGACCACCTGGGTCTCGCTGCGTGGCTCGAGCGCGAGAGCGGGGCTCCGCTGTGGATTACCCTGGGCGAATACGCCACCGGGCAACTGCACTGCGCCGGGGTGGGCAGCTTCGGTGCCGACGCATTGATCGAGATTTGCCGACGCAACGGCCTGGACGAATCGCGACTGTCCATGCTGGCGCAACGCGGCAATTCCTACAAGGCGGTCGTGCCCGAAGTTCCCGCCACCTTTCGCCGCCTGTTTCCCGGCGAGACCGTGCTCATAGGCGACAACGCCTGGCGCGTCATCGTCGGCTACGGGCATTCTCCCGAACACGCGGCGCTCTACTGCGAGCGGCTGCAGGTGCTGATCTCCGGCGACATGATGCTGCCTCGCATCACGACCAACGTCAGTTTGAAGAGCGACCAGCCCGAAGCCAATCCGCTCGCCCTGTTCCTCGATTCGATTGCCGCCTTCGAGGCACTGCCCGCCGACACCCTGGTGCTGCCCTCGCACGGCAAACCCTTCCGTGGCTTGCACCAGCGCATTGCCGAGCTTCAGGCGCACCATCGCGAGCGCTGCGAGGTGCTGCTGGCCGCCTGCACCACGCCGAAGACCGCCGCCGAACTGATTCCGGTGCTGTTTCAAAGAGACATCGGCGACCCGCACCAGGTCATGTTTGCCATGGGCGAAGCGATGGCGCACCTGAATTACCTTCATAAGAGCGGGACACTCCGGCGCGAGCTCGATGAAGGCGTCTTGAGATTTCACCAGTGAACAGAGTCAGCCATGAATGAGCACAACGCATCAAGTCTGCCCGACCCCAAGGAGATCGCCAAGACCTACGCCGAGGTGGCGCGGCGCGCCTCCAAGCTGATCGGCGAGCACATCCAGCGTCAGGTCAAGCAGGGCGTGCCCAAGGCCAACGACGACCTGGGCATCGCCCAGGCCTTCATGGACATGATGGCGAAGATGCTCGCCAACCCCTACCAGTTGGCTCAGGCGCAGATGAATCTGGTGTGGGACTACTTCGCGCTTTGGCAGCACTCCATACTGCGCTTCACCGGCATGCCGACGCAGCCCGTGGCGCAAGCGGCCAAGGGTGACAATCGGTTCAAGGACGAGCAATGGGAAAAGCATTTCCTCTTCGACTTCATCAAGCAGTCCTACCTGATCACCGCGCGTCACATCCACGACGCGGTGAGCAAAGTCGAGGGACTGCCCGAGGTATCGCGCAAGAAGGTCAATTTCTTCACCCGCCAGTTCATCGACGCTTTGGCGCCCTCGAATTTCGCCCTGACCAATCCCGAGGTGCTGCGCGAAACGGTGAAAAGCCACGGGCAGAACCTGCTCAACGGCCTCAACAATCTGCTCCGCGACATCGAGGAGGGGGGCGGCCAGCTGCGCGTCAAGATGACCGATCCGACCGCCTTCGAACTGGGCCGCAACGTCGCCACGACCCCGGGCAAGGTGGTGTTCCAGAACGAGCTGATACAACTGCTGCAATTCGAACCGACCACCAAGCAACAGTTCCGCCGGCCGCTCCTGATCATTCCGCCGTGGATCAACAAGTACTACATCCTCGACTTGCGCGAGAGCAACTCCTTCATCAAGTACGCCACCGACCAGGGCCATACGGTGTTCGTCATCTCCTGGGTGAATCCCGACGCCAGGCTGGCGAAGAAGGGTTTCGACGACTACCTCAATGAAGGCGCCCTGGCGGCCCTCGACGCCGTTTGCGCCCAGACCGGCCAGCAGGAAGTCAACCTGATCGGCTACTGCCTCGGCGGCACCCTGCTCGGTTCGGCCCTGGGTTACCTGGCAGCCAAGAAGGACAAGCGCATCGTCACCGCCACCTATTTCGTGGCGCTGCTCGACTTTTCCATTCCGGGCGAACTGGGCGTCTTCATCGACGAGGACCAGGTAGCCAGCCTGGAAAAGAAGATGCAAGAACGCGGCTTCCTCGAAGGTTCGGAGATGGCCGGGACCTTCAACATGCTGCGCGGCAACGACCTGATCTGGTCTTTCGTGGTGAACAACTACCTGCTGGGCAGGGAGCCCTTCCCCTTCGACCTGCTCTTCTGGAATTCCGATTCGACGCGCATGCCCTACAAGATGCACAGCTACTACCTGCGCAACATGTACATGAAGAACCTGCTCAAGGAGCCTGGAGGAATCTCCCTCAATGGCGTGCCCATAGACCTGGGCAAGGTCAAGGTGCCCAGCTACTTCATCTCCACCATGGAAGACCACATCGCGCCCTGGAAAAGCACCTATCTCGGTGCCACCCGACTCGGCGGTCCGGTGCGCTTCGTCCTCGGCGGTTCTGGCCACATCGCGGGCATCGTCAATCCGCCGGCGGCGAACAAGTACAACTATTGGACCAACGACGGCAAGAATCTGCCCGCAACACCGGATGACTGGCTGGCTGGTGCCGAGCAGCATCCAGGTTCCTGGTGGAGCGACTGGCAGGGATGGATAGCCGGACTGAACGGCCGCGACATGGTGCCGGCACGCGACCCGGCCAAGGGTAAGTTGAAGGTGCTCGAAGACGCCCCCGGCTCTTTCGTCAAGTTCCGCCTCGACCAGCAGAAGAAGTCAGCCTGAGGCCGGCGGTAGCCTTCCCCGCCGGGCCGTGACTGCCAGGGAATCCCTCTTGGGACCCCAAGGCGAAGGCAGCGTACACACGGAGCCGCGCAGCGGTGAACGACCGTCACCCCCCTTCTTGGGCGTAGGCGGGAATTCGCGGAGCGCTGCTCCGCGCCGCCGCAGCGGGCCGGCTATGCAGAGCCGGCCCTGGAAGGGGGGCCGGGGGGAATGCCCTATTTCCGCCCCTGTTCGGCGCGGGCCTTGATGATCAGCTTGTCGACCAGGGCAAACATCTCGTCGAAGCTGCCGTGGAAGTCTTCGGGAGAGCGATATTTGCCGGCGACGACAAAGGAGGGCACGCCCTGGATGCCGTAGGCGGCCTGGCGCTGCTTGCTGCGCTGGGCACCCGTCTGCACGGTGAAGGACTTGTAGGCCTCGGCGAATTTCTGGCGATCGACGCCCTTCTTTACCACCCAGTTGCTGACCGCCGCTTCGGTCGACAGATCGGCGTTCTCGCGGTGGATCGCCGCAAAGACGGCCGAGTGCAGCTTGTTGGTTTCGCCCAGCGCCTCGAGCGTATAAAAGAGCTTGGCCGGGGCTTCCCATTGCGGCCGGTAGATCACCGGGATGCGGGTGAACACCACGTCCTTGGCCAGGGTCTTCGCCCACTTGGCGACGAAGGGATCGATTTGGTCGCAGTGCGGGCACATGTAGGAAAAGAATTCGATCACCTCGACCTTGGTCCTCTCCGTCGGCTGCGGCGGGTTGACCAGTTCGTAATCCTTGCCTGCCACCAGGTCGGCGGCGAGGGTGCCGCCGATGCAAGCGAAGAGGAGGCAGAGGGTGGCGATCAGATTGCGCATCTTGAGCATGATTTCTCCACGATTAGCGGCTGCCGGCTTTGACCACCGTAGCCTGGATTCCGTTCTGGGTGAGTTGATTGCGCGCCTGGTTCATTTCGTCGGGCCGGCTGTAGGGGCCGACGCGAACCCGGTACATCACGCCCTTGTCGGGCAGGCTGGCTTCCTGCACGTCGGTGTCGAGGCCCATCATCACCAGCTTGGCCTTGAGATTGTCGGCGTCAGCCGCCTTCTGAAAGGCGCCCGCCTGCAGGTAGAAGGACTCGCCGGGCGTGGCGGCGGGCGCCGCACTCGGAACCGCCGGCGCTTGCGGCGCTGGTGCCGGAGTCACCTGCGCTGCCTCGCCGCCGGGAAGGATCTTGTAGAACTCGAAACGCGGCTTCTCGCTCACCTTGTCGCCCGGCTTTCCGGGTAAGGGCATGGGTGCATCACCCGCTGGCCTGGTATCGGGTCTTTCCGCATGATTCCCCTTCTCCGCAAAGGGGAAGGGCGACTTGTTCAAGTACCAGACGACCCCGAAGGCCGCCACAACGCCCACCACCAGACCGATGAACAGACCCAGTATGGTGCCGCCGCGTTGAAATGTCTTGTTCATCTCACATGCTTTCTGGCGCAGACACGCCGAGGATGGCCAGCCCGTTCTTCAACACCTGGCGCACCGCCACCGCCAGCGCCAGGCGGGCCAGGCGCAACGCCGGATCATCGACCAGGATGCGCTCGGCATTGTAATAGCTGTGGAACTCTGCCGCCGTCTCGCGCAGATAGAAGGCGATGGTGTGTGGGGCATACTCCGCGGCGGCGTCGACGATCAGCTCGGGGAAGGCGGCCAGGCGCGCGCACAGCGCCAGTTCGCGCTCGCCAGTGAGCAGAGCGAACTCGGCGTCGGTCAGCGTCGCTGTGTCGCCTCCCCATTGCTGCAGCACCGAGCAGACGCGGGCGTGCGCGTATTGCACGTAATACACCGGGTTGTCGTTGCTCTGCGACTTGGCCAGCTCGAGGTCGAAGTCCAGCGCCTGCTCGGGCTTCCTCAGCAGGTAGAAGAAGCGGCAGGCATCGTTGCCTACGTCCTGGCGCAATTGACGCAGCGTCACATATTCACCGGCGCGGGTCGACATCGAGGCGCGTTCCTGCCCGTGCCAGAGAGAGACAAACTGCACCAGGGCCACGTCGAGGCGGGCGACGTCGCAACCGAGCGCCTGCAGTGCGCCCTTGACCCGAGCGATGTAGCCGTGATGGTCGGCGCCCCAGATGTCGATGATCTTCTCGAAGCCTCGCTCCAGCTTGTTCAGGTGGTAGGCGATGTCGGAGGCGAAATAGGTATGGAGACCGTTGTCCCGTTGCACCACCCTGTCCTTCTCGTCGCCGAAGGCGGTCGAGCGAAACCAGGTGGCACCATCCTGCTGGTAGAGGTGGCCGGCCTTGTCCAGTGCGGCGATGGCCTTGTGCACCATCCCCGTGTCGTACAGCGAGCGCTCCGAGAACCAGACGTCGAAGTGCACCCCGAACTCCTCGAGGTCGGCGCGACAGTCGGCCAGTTGCTCGGTGAGCACGTGCTGATGGATGTAGTGCCAGCCCTCTCCGAGCAATTGCTTGGCGAGGCGGATCAGGTCGTCGAGGTGGGCGTCGGCGTTGCTCGCCGCGGGCGTCGCCCCTTCCAGCGCCGTCACCGGGTGCACGTAGCGGGCGCTGTGCGCCGCGTGCACCTGCCGCGCCATGTCCACGACGTAGTCGCCCTGGTAGGCGTTGGCCGGAAAGTCGATCTGCTGTCCGAGCATTTCGAGATAGCGCAGCCAGCAAGACAGCGCCAGGATGTCCATCTGCCGGCCGGCGTCGTTGACATAGTATTCGCGGGTCACCGGATAGCCGGCATAGGCGAGCAGCGCGGCCAGGCTGGCGCCGTAGGCGGCGCCTCGACCATGGCCGACGTGCAGCGGTCCGGTCGGGTTGGCTGAGACGAATTCGACCTGGGTCTTCTTGTCTGCACCGAGCGTGCTGCGTCCGAAGTCCGCTGCGCGCCGCAGTGCTTCCTGCACCACCGAGGTCTTGGCCAGAGCGGCGAGGCGGAAGTTGATGAAGCCAGCACCGGCAATCTCTACCGCCTCCACCCAGCGTGAGCGCGGCAGCTCTTGCACCAGCCGCTGGGCGATGTCGCGCGGGCTGGCGCGCAGGGCACGCGCCAGCTGCAGCGCCAGGTTGCTGGCGAAATCCCCGTGCGCGGCCTGCTTCGGGCGCTCGATCAGGATGGCCACGTCGCCGTGATCGGGCGCAACCGATTTGAGCGCGGCCTGCAGCAGTTCAGCGATATGGACTTTGGGTTCGAAGGACACGTGCGGCAGGCAAATGACAAAGGCGCCATTATAAGGGCAAACCCCGTGCGGGCTTTGCGGCCGGGACGAAACGGGTTACAGTCGCCGCTGGTCAATTCTCCCGCTCGCACCGTGCGTCTGTTGCGTCTGCTGAAAATCTTCATCGTCATCCGCCGCTTCGGTCTGGATATGCTCCTCTTCGAGCACGAGCGGGCGACAGGCAAGACGCGGGCCCTGTTGCGCTTTCTCGCCGCTCTGCAGTTCTGGCGCCGCTTCCCCGAGGCGCGCGCAGCGCGCCTGCGCCAGGCGCTCGAGGCGCTCGGGCCGCTGTTCGTCAAGTTCGGACAAGTCCTGTCGACGCGCCGCGACATCCTGCCCACCGACATCGCCGATGAACTGGCGAAGCTGCAGGACCAGGTGCCGCCGTTCCCGCCGGAGCAGGCCATCGCGCAGCTGGAACGGGCCTACGGCAAGCAGGCGCACGAAGTGTTCGCCGCCTTCAGCCCGGAGCCGGTGGCCAGCGCGTCCGTGGCCCAGGTGCACTTCGCGACCCTGCACGACGGGCGCGAGGTCGCGGTGAAGATCCTGCGCCCCGGCATAGAAAGCGTCATCGCCCACGACCTGGCCCTGCTGCACATCGCCGCCGGCATGCTGGAACTGCTCTGGCCCGACGGGCGCCGCTTGAAGCCGCACGAGGTGATCTCCGAATTTGAGAAACACCTGGCCGACGAGCTGGACCTGATGTGCGAGGCATCGAACTGCTCGCAGTTGCGGCGCAACTTCCTCGATTCGCCGCTGCTTCTGGTACCGGAGGTCTACTGGGACTGGTGCAACCACACGGTGATGGTGATGGAGCGGGTCGGCGGCACACCGATCAGCCAGATCGACGAGCTGCGCAGCCGCGGCGTGGACCTCAAGGCGCTGGCGCGCGCCGGCGTCGAGATCTTCTTCACCCAGGTGTTCCGCGACGGCTTCTTTCACGCCGACATGCATCCGGGAAACATCTTCGTCGTCACCGAGGGAAGAGAAATCGGCCGCTACGTGGCGGTGGATTTCGGCATCGTGGGCACGCTCACCGACAGCGACAAGAACTACCTGGCGCAGAACTTCCTGGCCTTCTTCCGCCGCGACTACAAGCGTGTGGCGCTGACCCACATCGAGTCGGGCTGGGCGCCGGCGGAGACGCCGGTGGCCGCCTTCGAGTCGGCGATCCGCGCCGTCTGTGAACCCATCTTCGACCGGCCGCTGAAGGACATCTCCATCGGCCGCATCCTGCTGCGCTTGTTCCAGACCTCGCGCCGCTTCAACGTCGAGATCCAGCCGCAGCTGGTGCTGCTGCAAAAGACCCTGCTCAATATCGAGGGCCTGGGCCGGCAGCTCGATCCCGAACTCGACCTGTGGTCTACGGCCAAGCCCTTCCTCGAGCGCTGGATGAGCGAGCAGCTGGGCTGGCGCGGCCTGATCAAGTCGATCAAGCACGAGGCGCCGAAATGGGCCCACATCCTGCCGCAGCTGCCGCGACTGCTGCATAGCCGCCTCAGCGCGCCGCCTTCACGCGACCTCACGGCCTTGCAGCTGGAACTGCAGCAGGAGCGCAGCCGTGGCCAGCGCCTGCTGCTCCTGGTTGTCGCATTGGCGGCGACGATCCTGGTTCTGCTCGTGGCAAAATGAGCGCTCGCAGGCAACACCGTCACAGTCTTTACTAGAGGACCGGCATGCTGCTCTGGTTCGTCATCATCTACTGGGTCATCTCGGTCGCCATCGGCCTGTGGGCGGCGCTGCGGGTGCACAACACCAAGGACTTTGCCGTCGCCGGACGGCATCTGCCCTTCTACATGGTGACGGCGACGGTGTTCGCCACCTGGTTCGGCTCGGAGACGGTGCTCGGCATTCCGGCGACCTTCCTCAAGGATGGCCTCAAGGGCGTGGTCGCCGACCCCTTCGGCTCCTCGATGTGCCTGATCCTGGTCGGCCTGTTCTTCGCCGCACCCCTCTATCGCATGAACCTGCTCACCATCGGCGACTTTTATAAGCGCCGCTTCGGCCGCGGCGTCGAGGTGGCGACGACCGTGGCCATCGTCATCTCCTATCTGGGCTGGGTCGGCGCGCAAATCACCGCGCTGGGCCTGGTCTTCAACGTCGTATCAGGCGGCGAGATAGAAAAGATCACCGGCATGTGGATAGGCTCGATCACCATCCTCATCTACACTTTCTTCGGCGGCATGTGGGCGGTGGCCATCACCGACCTGATCCAGATGGTGATCATCTGCATCGGCATGGTCTACATCGGTGGCGAAGTGAGCGGCATGGTCGGCGGCGTCGGGGTGGTCTTCGATCACGCCATGCAGGCCGGCAAGTTCGAGTTCTGGCCGGCGCTCGACCTGAAGGAGATTCTGGGCTTTGTCGCCGCCTGGGTGACCATGATGTTCGGCTCCATTCCGCAGCAGGACGTGTTCCAGCGGGTGCAGTCGTCGAAGACCGAGAGGATCGCCATCTGGGCCTCGGTGCTTGGCGGCAGCCTCTATTTCTTCTTCGCCTTCGTGCCCATGTTCCTCGCCTACTCGGCGACCCTGCTCGATCCGAAAATGGTGGCGGGTCTGATCGACAAGGACCCGCAACTGATCCTGCCGCGGCTGGTACTCGATCATGCGCCGCTGTTCGCCCAGGTGATGTTCTTCGGCGCCCTGCTCTCGGCGATCAAGAGCTGCGCCTCGGCCACGCTCTTGGCACCATCGGTCACCTTCACCGAGAACATACTCAAGCCCATGATGCACCAGATGACCGATCGCAAGCTGCTCTTGACCATGCGCTTCGTCACCCTGGCCTTCACCCTGCTGGTGACGATCTATGCGGTGAACTCCAAGGCGAGCATTTTCAAGATGGTGGAGAACGCCTACCAGGTGACCCTGGTCTCGGCCTTCGTGCCCCTGGTTTGCGGCCTGTTCTGGAAGCGTTCGACCAACCAGGGGGGGCTGGTCGCCATCTTTTGCGGCTTGTCGACCTGGCTGCTGCTGCTTACGCTCGGACCCGAGGATCCAGTGATGCCGGCGCAGTTCGCGGGACTCATCGCCAGCGCCATCGGCATGGTGGCCGGCTCGCTGCTGCCGCAGCGTCTGCCCGGACCTCTGCCGCTGGAACCCGAGCACGCCGTCTTGCATCACCACGCTGCGGCCGAGACGCATCACGTGGCGCCGCGTTCGTCGAAGAACTCGCCATGAGCATGAGGTGGTGATCTATAGTAAGCGCATGCTCATGATCGCAACCCGCCGCCGCCAGCTCGCGAGTCTGGCTCTCGGCATTGCTGGCCCCGATCACCGCTGGCGGGGAGGGATGCGGATCAATTGCAGCGCTGTTGTCGATGTGCTAACTTGCCATCATCATTTTTTTGCAGGCGTTCACCATGGGTTTTTCCATATTCCGCAGGAAGCCGGTTCCGCCCCAAAAGTTCGCGGCGCGTCGGGCCAGTGCGGCCAAGTCGCCAGGCACGATAGACGGCGAATTGGATGCCTTCACCGAGGCAGGGGGCAGGGGCAGGGGTTTGCGGCTGGAAGTCGGTGCCAGCGGCCTCGATCCCTGCATCGAGCAGGTGGCGATACTCTTTGCCGCCGATCACCAGAGCGAGGCGCGCATGGTGCTCGAAACGGCGTTGGAGCAGGGTGACGCCCCGGAAGCGTGCTGGTTGATGCTGCTCGAGCTGTACGAACTGCAAGGGGACAGGCAGCGCTACCAAGACGTGGCGCTGGAATACGCCGTTCGTTTCAGAAAGTCGCCGCCAACGCCCCGTAAAGACGTTGCCACGGCGGCGGGACCCCAGGGAGGACGGCGGCTGTGTGGACAGATCGTTTCTGCCGGATCAGACAGCTTCGCCTTTCTGCTGGCGTCGAGCGGGGGGACGGAGGTGGAGATCGACGCCAGCCAGCTGCAGCGCATGGATTTCGTCAGCGCGGGCATTCTGTTGAATACCATGCTAGCCTTGCAAAAGGCCGGCAAACGCGTGCGCATACGCCAGCTGAGCCATCTCGTCGCGGCGCTGCTGACCAGCGTCGGCATCGGCGCCATTGCGGCGCTGGAGACGAAGAGAAACTGAGAGGTTACTGCGGGCAAATGGAACAATATCACGGTACCACCATCGTCTCGGCACGACGCGGCGCCAATGTCGCTCTCGGCGGCGACGGCCAGGTGACGCTGGGCAACGTCGTCATCAAGGCCAGCGCACGCAAGGTGCGGCGGATCTATCAGGAGCGCATTCTGGCTGGCTTCGCCGGAGGCACCGCGGACGCCTTCACCCTGTTCGAGCGCTTCGAAGCCAAGCTGGAAAAACATCAGGGCAACCTGCTGCGCAGCGCCGTGGAACTGGCCAAGGACTGGCGCACCGACCGCATGCTGCGCCGGCTCGAAGCCATGCTGGCGGTGGCCGACCGCGAGCACTCGCTGATCATCACCGGCAACGGCGACGTGCTGGAGCCGGAGCAGGGCCTGCTCTCCATCGGCAGCGGCGGTCCCTACGCCCATGCTGCGGCGCGCGCGCTCTTGGAGAACACCGAACTCGCACCCGCGGAGATAGTCAAGAGAGCGCTCGCCATCGCCGGTGACCTGTGCATCTATACCAACCAGAATCACGTTGTAGAGACCCTCGAGTGATCATGACGCAAATGACACCGGCGGAGATCGTCTCCGAGCTCGACAAGCACATCGTCGGACAGGACCGCGCCAAGCGCGCCGTCGCCATCGCCATGCGCAATCGCTGGCGCCGGTCCCAGGTGGCCGAGCCGCTGCGCACCGAAATCACGCCCAAGAACATCCTCATGATAGGACCGACCGGCGTCGGCAAGACGGAGATCGCCCGCCGTTTGGCCCGCCTGGCCAACGCCCCCTTCATCAAGGTCGAGGCCACCAAGTTCACCGAGGTCGGCTACGTCGGCCGCGACGTGGACACCATCATCCGCGACCTCGCCGAGTCGGCGGTCAAGGATGGGCGCGAGGTGGCGATGAAGCTGATGCGCGACCGCGCCATGGATGCGGCGGAGGACCGCGTCCTCGACGTGTTGCTGCCGCCGGCGCGTGGTGTCACCGAAGGCGCGCACGAGGCAGAATCCGCGACCCGGCAGAAATTCCGCAAGAAGCTGCGCGAGGGCGAACTCGACGCCAAGGAAATCGAGATCGAGTTGGCGACGCAGCCGGCGCAGATGGAAATCTATGCGCCGCCCGGCATGGAGGATTTGACCCAGCAGCTGCAGGGCATGTTCCAGAATCTCGGCGGCGGCAAGCAGCGCAGCCGCAAGCTGACCATCAAGGACGCCTTGAAGGCGCTCGCCGACGAGGAGGCGGCGCGGCTCATCAACGATGAGGAGATCAAGGCGCAGGCGCTTATCAACGTCGAGCAGAACGGCATCGTTTTCATCGACGAGTTCGACAAGATCGCCAGCCGCTCGGAGCTGCAGGGGGCCGACGTCTCGCGCCAGGGCGTGCAGCGCGACCTGCTGCCCCTGGTCGAGGGCACGACGGTGTCGACCAAATACGGCATGATCAAGACCGACCACATACTCTTCATCGCCAGCGGCGCCTTTCATCTGGCCAAGCCCTCCGACCTGATTCCGGAGATGCAGGGCCGCTTCCCCATAAGGGTCGAACTGGATTCGCTGTCGATCGAGGATTTCGAGCGCATCCTCACCGCCACCGATGCCTGCCTGACGCGCCAATACCAGGCCTTGCTGGCAACCGAGTCGGTCGAGTTGAGCTTTGCCGCCGACGGCATCCGCCGCCTGGCCGAAATCGCTCACGCGGTCAATGAGAAGACCGAGAACATCGGCGCCCGGCGCTTGTACACGGTGATGGAGAAACTGCTCGAAGAGCTGTCCTTCGTCGCCGGCAGGCAGACTGGCCAGCCGGTGATGATCGACGCCGCTTACGTCGACAGCCGCCTCAAGGAATTGTCGCAGAGCGAGGATCTGGCGCGTTACGTACTCTAAATTTTCCCTGAGGAGAGCTTCATGAAACGCAGGATTTTGGGCGCGGCCCTGGTGCTCGCCTGTCTGGCGGCCAGCCCGGGCTGGGGGCAGGAGGTGACAGTGAGCAAGGCGTGGGTGCGCGG
>Ga0172380_10000769_pt1 | contig 58571 bp, 64 predicted proteins | sample Leawe162metaG_FD_119747 | JGI IMG/M metagenome (GOLD analysis project Ga0172380, IMG submission 119747) | Leachate microbial communities from a municipal landfill in Southern Ontario, Canada - Leachate well 162 metaG | ecosystem: Engineered > Solid waste > Landfill > Unclassified | place... | reverse complement strand
TCTTTCCTGTTCAACAAATAAAAACAGGGCGGGAAGAAATTATTCCACACACCCTGCTTAGAAATCTACAACTCGACATGATTTGTTCAGATGGGAGTTTCCATCACACCCGCCACTGGATCCACATTCAGACCCTTTTTGAATGCATTGACGGCCTGCTTAGCCCGGGTAACTTCTTCCGGTCCCCACTCAGAATTGAGAAGATCATCGCCTATCCGATTCGCATCTAATTTGTCCGGATCAGACAAACATTCTTTGCAAATCATAAGGCCGCTACCAACGATTATGGTCGTGTGGTCATCAGAGCCGCCCGTCACGGAAAAATCCGTTCCTTCTTCAAGCTCCCTGATCCAAATATTGCCCGACTCCGCCCAGAACCAGTTGTTGCCACAATTTGGGCAAGCGCCATAACCCAGCGCACTGCCGACAAAATTCTTTACGGTACTTGAAGTAGTTACAACAACTGCCAATGTAAACAACACAAACATCAACCATGCAAACTTTTTCATAGCCAGCCTCCCCTTAATTGAATGATTCAGAAAATATTATAACAAGCTCATGATTTAAAACAACAATCCTCACATAACAACATCCAATAATAGCACTCTTTATGTAATTTGTCAATAGATATGCAACACCTACTATGCCAAATAGTTATCAGCTAATCATTACAATATATTCCATACACAAAAACAAGGCTCAAATAAGCCTTGTTTTTTATTATGCACGGAGCCATGGATAGGACAAGGAATAATATTTTGGAAAATTGGGATAGGATTGATGTCAGATTACAGCGCGCTCAAGCCTTATTACGTCAGATATGAAGCTATCGTTATTCAGAAATTACAAGATCGTAAACTCTTAACGTATTCAATATCTGAATAACAGATTCAGCATATGATTTATCGGGGTTATAACTCTTTATAGCACTTAGAATTTCTTTACTACTACTCTCGTAAATATCAAGTTTATCTGTATTTTTAAGTATATGTGTGGCAATTTCTATACTTTCTTCATCCGTTAAGGGAATTCTTGACTTAACTTGAGCAATGCCGACAGTCAGCTCACAGGGAAAGATTCTGACCAATAAATTCTCAATAATTCTTATGAACACTGGTCTGTTCATATCCTCATAAATTAAAATTGCATATAACAGAGCAACAGAACATTTTTTAGTTTTGCAATATTTTAATATTTCATCACCAAATTTTTCACTAAGTTTGCGATGTATTGTAATAATATAATTTGATCGCAGATTTTCTTTTTCAATTTCTTGTTCATTCACGTCTGCTCGATTGGTTGCATCTATATAAAATATAATCAAAGTCGCAACAAATAAGCTAGACCATACATTATCCACAATGCCACTTAGACTGGGAGCTAATACTGCGACAGTTGTTATTCTTTCAAGAAGAAAAACAACAGCAATGACCACAGCGACAAAGAACATATTGACTAAGTGAACAATTTTTTCTGAAACTGAAACATTTGACCGAAATAATTGATATATATCCCTTGGCAACAGAAATACTATCGCAGCTAAAACAAGTGGATATAGTACACTTATGGTTGGGAAATATTTTTGATAAATTGCCGTAAGGAGAATAAATACAAGAAAAGGTGGTACCGAGCGAAATAGTATATATTTCCACCATCGCTTATTACCACCTGCGACAAATTCATTAACCGTAACATAATTATCATATGGCCTGTATTTTGCGATTGGACCTCGTTTGCCTGCCTCATCATTAAACCTAATCAATCGAAAAAACATCTCTATAAACAAACCAGCGAAAATTGAGAGGAGCCAGACATTATACATAAATTTAAAAATATTTACCTAGATTATTTATTATTTTCATGAATTGTTCATCTTCGGCAACTATTTTTGGTTCAATTTCTCTAGCAAAATTATCGCAAAATATCTTGGAATTTATTATTTCATTGTGCTTTTCGACCCATCGATCAGAAGGCTTAATAACTTTATTTAAGATTTCAATAATTCCAACCGCGGAATTTGATATGTAAAAAATTTGTTTTTCTGCCAAATCAAAATCTTTTATCGCGCCTCTTTCAAATCTTAATATGCCCTCGTCCAATTCTCTCATATACTTAGCGGTGCCCACCACGTGAGGATGACAATAACTTGATAAATCAGCATATGCATCTTTTGCAACGTCACCCATTATTTCCTTAGACATCATTGAAAAGTCCCATCGCTGATCAATTTTAAAACCCAACCACTTACCCGCTCTTTTCCCTGTTTCATCATTCAAAATATAAGATACTAATATCGTAAGTTCAATAATTGAACGATGGATTATTTCCGCTTCAGGTAAATAACCACTAAAAAGTAGCAGCTGAGATGCACGCAATAACCTTCTTGATTTGTGCGCCACTATGATTGCAACTTTCTGCAAATCAGTTGGTAGAATAGTGCCCAAGTCATCAATCCACATATCTATCACATCAAGACAAAGCTGTGAAAACATAATAGAATCTTTCGAATTTTTATCCAATTCTATACGAAAACTTTGCTCTTTCATCTCTGGCATAATTTCTTCAACTGACTTTTGAAATTCGTCTGAAAACATCCAATCTTTCTTATTTCTAACGAATAATTTCTTGTACGAATCCACAATTTTATTAAATATTTTTTTCATACATTAAATATGGTTCATTTTCTGTAAAATTAGTAAAAATAAAATGTCTTCCTTATTTATTTTGTAATAATTGGAGAAAAAATTATCCTGAAATTTTAACCGCTTTAACTTTCTTTTCCTTTATGTAACTTTCAATCGCAATTTCAGTCAATCCATAAAGATTATCCAGAATTTCAAGAATTTCTTCATCTGACATATTTTCATCATTTAATATTTCTCTAACTTTTTCAATTTGCAGCATTAATAATATTAATCAAAAATTACATACTCTTTCAAAAAATCTACTATTTTTCTTTTAGCTACATACTTATGGTCTATTTCTAAATTCAACTTCCCGCCAGTCATGTTTTCAATTGCCCTACACTCAAGTTCGGTCAGCCCAACACTTGTCCCGATAATATTTTCTCTGTCTAACACCAGCTCATCAATCTTCAATCTTCTTAAATTAGTTTCATTGTACCCAAAACCAAGGAAGATGACTTTCCCTGCTTCATTTAGGAGATTATGCGCATCTTTCAAGGTTTGATCTGTTTCAATCTCAGCTTCGTGAATAATTTTTATCTTACTGCTACTCTCTTTTATGGATTCGGCATCAATAGTGTTTTCATATGGCCTACTCGTTTTTTTGTTTTCCCATGGTAAAAAACCCATTTGACCATGAATATGCAGAATGGGAATTTGTTTTAATTTATCATATATTTCCTCATCAGTTTTATTAAAGGAATTTTTCAGCGCTGTAAAAAGAAAAGTTTCCAGTGATCTATCATAATTAAATGTTATAATTGAAAGCTGATTTTCATGAAATGACTCAAAGGGACTTGAAAGAGCATTATTATAAAGAATACTATACCAGTCATCACTATTAAATAATGACCTTAGATCTTCATGTTCCTTGAGAACCATGGTAATAACGGCTTTTCCTATCTCCATATATCCTGGCCTATATTCTAAAAATTGATCTATCGAATTTCTCCCAGAAAGCCTAAACGCTTCAAGAAATTCCGTAACAAAAATATCCTCAAAACCAAATATATGAAGTAATTGCTCCCTAGCTTTAGCACTTTCCAAATAAGTTAATATGGAATTTTTAAGTTCCAATCCAGTTGGATAGCCATAAGGCTTGCTAGCGCCTGCGCCAATTATTAAAACTGTTTTCTTCGTAATCATTCCGAATTTTTTATTTAATTTATCTGTTTAATTAAATTTCCTTAAGTAGATTGTTCTTTGGTTTTTTTATAACATCAACAACCTTTCCATTTATCAAATAGTCAGTTGCCTCATCTGGATGAATGAAGATATTTGGATAATCCTTGGTTGATTCTGGCACTAAAACTATTTGATTATTTTCTCTGTCATTAATAAATTTTTTGATGTTTGCTACGCCATCAATAATCGACAACACATAATCACCGCTTTTGGGAACTTTATAATCTGCATCTATGATTGCATAATCACCATCATCAAGATTTTTGCCATTTATATTTGCTCTGTTCATTGAGAAACCAATTGCTTCAATAGCAAATAAGTTATTTCCTTTTGGAAGAAGTTTTCTGGAAATTTTTAGATAACCTTCAACTCTCTCTTCTGCAAATCGAGTAGCCACACCACAATCAGCAGAACCCAAAATTGGCAATGCAACCAATCCAGTTTTTTCCAATGTGCCAGAATTTATCTTTTTTAAAAAACCTTTTTCTTTATCCATGCTTATAAAACCTTTTTTTTCAAGTTGAAAAAGATGGTGTTTTATTTTTTGAGCCGAGTCCTCTCCAATAAGCTTACCAATTTGTCGGAAACTCATTTTTCCCAAATTACTAGTTCCAGCCAGTTTTAAGATTTTTTCCTGTAAAATGTGCATATTTTTCATCTACTAATAATCACAGTAAGATAATAACAGATATTCACATGTTGTCAACCTCTTGATTCTCTTGACAGATTTCCCACATTTAGTAAAATTGAAGGTAATCCAAAACAAAAAGCGGGCACTACCCCGCTCTTGATATTGTGTTGGTCGAAATCCAACAACTCTTATAACTATTAAAGGATAGCACACTTTAAAATTTTGGGAAATAATCATTAAATTCACCCCAATGGGAAAATTGTCGAAATACACTCTCGATTACAACGAGAAGAAAAGCAAATGGGAACTTGAAAATGACAAGACTAATAAAATTGTCAGAACTTTCGAAACCAAAGAGACTGCTCTTTCCCGAGGAATTTTGAAAAAAATTCTCGGTAAAGATGGTGGATCGGTAAAGATTCAAAAGCTCGATGGAAAGTTCGGAGAAGAAAGAACTTATCCTAAAAGCAAGGATCCGGTCGAATCTAAGGGATAAAAAAATAAAAAAGATAGGGAGTATCATGCTCCCTGTTTTTTTATAAAAATAAAACAAGCCGCTGGGCGAACCATGCGGCTTGGAGTTTTAAGGATGTTTCCTTTACTGATTTCAGCAACCAGGACAGCATTGCAGACTTTTGAGAAATCTGTTGCCTACCAGATATTCGGCACAGCTATTGCACTTATCAAGGGGTAGCCCGATGCGTTGCATCCGCCATAATACACTTTGACAGTTTTTCCAGAAGTATAGGCGGTCATCAACGTGGCATAAAGTTCCTTGAAGTTGGCGGCACTGCCATCAAGGGTTAGGTATCCAGAGGTTGAACAACTGTCGGGATTTTCCATGTTGGCAACCTTGAAGTGGGCGTTTGTAGTACTATACACATAAAATCCAGTGATGGTTGTAGTGTAGCTTCCCCAACCGCTTGCAAAAGCGGGCTGACTGACAACAAAGAACGAAACTGCGGCCAAAAGCACAACAATAAGCATTTTTCTCATCTTAACTTCCTCCTTAGTATTGTTATTTGTCTGTTCCTTTTAATTAAGGATTAGACTAGTGATTGGCACCAGCCAGGCAAGATCATCAACCTGAAATACCGCCTCGTCCGACCAATTGTTGCTTTCATGCTCTTCGGTGATGCCATGACTCGAATCAGCCTGCGCTGTCATGTTGTATGTACCCAAAGTTGTTGGTGCAGTTGTGTTTTTCAGTTCGTTATGCGTCTCGCCTCCTTCGAGATCGTCTTTATGAATGAAATCAGTTCCGACATTATCCGCATCAGAATCCCTATTGAATCCGTCTGATCGGAAATAATCAATGTCTATACCAGAAGGGGTGTCTTCTCCCACATTCTTCACTTCAATGTGAACTTGCATTGCTTCACCCGGCCTAAATACCGTTTTGGCATTGCCTAATGAATCTGAAAGCCAGATGTTTCTGATGATGAAATCAGGAATACTTCCAGTATCACCTCCAGCATCTCCGCTCGAATGAAAATTGCCACCATTTACAGCACTGTAACTGTTTATTGTTGGTGCGCAAAGGGTGCTGCCCTCAAGAACGCACTCTTCGTATGTGGTAATGTCCGATCCATCACAACTAGAGTCATATGAATTCACACACAGCTCTGAAAACCAAGGATTATCCATTGTGATAGGATTGTTAGAACTTATTGATTGCCGAGAAATCCAGTTATCAGGAACATTGTGAGTTATGAACCAAATTGGATCTACAAACCCATTGTCATAATATCCATCATTTTTGACTCCGTAATCAGACGATTGAGCTCTTCCGTAGCCACCAGACCCAACAGGAACTGTCAGTCCAGAAGATAAGATACCAAAGTGAATATGATCCCCACTTCCATTCCAATCGCCAATTTTCCCTATTTCACCTCCAGCAATAACAGACTGATTTTCTCCAACAACGCTACTCTCAAGTAAATGACCGTAAACTACGCGAAACGATCTTCCATCCGAAAGCTTATGTTCAATAATAAGAGCAACATTGGAAGTGTTTCCACTTGTCCAACCAGAATAACTTATATCCTTTACCACACCGTCTGCAATTGCGTAGACCGAAGAGTTTTGCGAAGCACCCATGTCACTACCGATATGATAAACATTTGATGTCGGATAACATCCGTTAGGACTTGATCTTTCCAACCATCTGCCACATGAAGAAAAACTTGGGGTATCATCCTTCAACGGCCAATAAAAACCAGTTGAGGTTCGTTCTCCAGCATGCACAATCGTTGCAAATACAGATAAAACCAAAACTAAACACGGAATAACTAAACTTTTTTTCATTGCGCTTCCTCCTTTTGCCTGTGGAATTGATTGTTAGCTATATATTATTTATACTTACAACTATTCAATTTTCAAAGATCTTTTCTATATACAACTAATTATTTCGTGATTTTATATGTTGATAATATCTTATTTTCTATATCGTTTAGTTTATCTCTTGAGTCTCTGTGCGTAAAAAATATTTTATAAATATGAGAATTATTTTCTGCCATAAGTGCATAATAAGCCCCAGCACCATTTTGAATGGTTTCAATCATATTGATATTTCCCATTTTTCTTTCTCCAATTTTTTTAATAAAATTATCTTTCTCTATAAATTCATTCAGATTTTTTGCTTTAACGTATTTATTATCCGGTTGATTTTCTATTGATGAATAATAATAAAATGATACGTCAGGTCCGCAGGCTTCACAAATAACGCCAGCTTCTCGATTTTTATCAATGTCCTTCTTCGTTTCCTGGCTCATAATGCTAACAACTGAAGGATCCGTATTTACTCCAGAATTATTTTCAATAATCCAATCTTTGGGGTATTTGAATTCAAAACCATATGTGCTATTGCTGTATGCTTTCCAATCGCTAGTATCAACAACTTGTTGATCACCGCTCTGTACTGGCTGTTGTTCTTGTTGCTGTATTTGATTCTGCTCCTTCTCAACTGGTGCATTTGATTTTTTCTGCACCATAAACATGCTCACAACTGCAATAATAACGATAACAACACCGGTAATAGCTACTTTTTTGTTCATTTTTTTGTGCTTACTACTTACATCATTAGCTTACAGTCACCTACTGATAATGTCAACTGTTTTAGCCATAAAACAACTATATCACATAATTTGTGATACTCATAGTCCGTCGCCTTATAGTCGCTATCGTCCTACTCTTATACTATGAGTAGAAACAATGACATTTTAAAGAGATTTGGAAAACGAATTAGAGAAATTCGTCTCCAAAAAGGGATCACCTCCCAAATGACCTTTGCACATAAGGCTCGTTTAGATCGTACCTATGTTGGTGGAATTGAACGGGGTGAAAGAAATATTGGTTTGCGAAATATCGAAAAAATAGCCAAAACCCTTGGCGTAAATATCGAAGAATTGTTCAAATTCTAGTCCTGGGTTTTTGATAGAGTTTTAAAATTCATAAAGCCTACTTTAGGCTTTTTTTGTTTTCCCAAAAATTTCTACAAAATTTTAACTAAAAAAATTTAACATTTGACAACATTTTTTTCTGTCGTATAATTAACTACATAAATTTACAATTTAATAAAATCTAGGGAGAGCAACGCTAGAAATCATTTTGATGTAGTGTTGCGAAACCCAAGTTTTCGAGTGAAAAATGTTGCGATAATCACACTGGTGCATTATTTTTCACATCGTTAAAAATTTTTTGGAATACTGCATCAAAAGCAGTATTTTTTGTTTTTCAAAAAAACAAACACCAAAAAATGCAATCACAATTCACCCCCGCGTTAATAGCCAAGTGCCAGAGAATCATTTTTGAGAGATCCGGCAAAAAGATTAGCAAGGCTAAAGCTGAGTTGTATTTGGAAAAATTCGCCCGCTATTTCATGTTGGCGGTTAATGTCTTGGATCAAGAAGAAGTTAAAAATAAAAAGAAAAAAAATGCGCTCAATTGAAAGAAGATTTATAAAAATTTCACATAAAAACCCACATTTAAGTTCATTGGCTTGTTTTAAACTTGCAATTGAAGGACAAAACTTTAAAAAACGCACTCTCTATTTTTGGTTCAATAAACTCGTAGAAAAAGAAGATTACGACCAAAAAGAGAAACGCGATATTTTGCAAGACCTAGTTAATCCAAAGCCACCTTGAGGACGGTATGTTTCGATAGAAAAGTTAAAGTTTGCGGAAAAGACCAAGGCAGATTGCGAATCTATTAATAAAAACCCTTAAATGTAAAAATATGACCCCACAACGAATCAAGGACGACGCAAATAAAATAAAAACCAAAAAAATAAACACTGTAAGACGAAATCAGGAAATCAACAGAAGGCTTATTGATATACTTCTCAAAAAGAAGCATTGCACATTGTTAACAGTGAAAAAGTTTATTTGTGAAGATTTTATAGGACAAAAACTAGTCAAAGGCAAAGAGAAATGGTGTCTTTGTCCAGATTATGTTAATTGTCCGGCTTTCAATCATTATGTAAATCATGAAATGATTAAAAACCGCAGAAAAGTCACTGCCGGCGAAGCCCAACAAGAAAAGAAAAGGAAGCGAAAAGAAAAGAACGACCTTTTCGAATAGAACGTTCTTGTCTAATTCGACCTTATCTTTCTTCGATAGTTCCTTTCCTTCGGAAAGGACGACCTTACCTACCTAGTCGACATTTTTTCGAAAAAACAATCTCGCGAAGAAAAAAATATCAATCGAAAAAATAAAAACGGACTAAAAAATCCCTCTATCGCGCGAAATATGCTATACGACCTACACTAAAAATGGCTCAAACAAGCCTAAATTATGAGAGAAAGAAACGAACAAATCGACCGCGTCGAGCACAACGAACCACCAAACCTTGTTCTTTGCGAAAATCAGAAAAGAGGCGTGAGCGAAAAAATCTTTCCGAAGCTCACGATGCGAACCCCCGCCAAGATTGGCGGGGGCAGGGGGTGGTTGAAATATGAAGTGAAGAAAGGAAATTGATGTCCCACAACGGGCATTCTTGCGACGTGGTTTGTTTGTCAAAATTTCGGGGAAAACTTGGACACGAAATTTTGCAACAAACAAACTACACGTGGAGCTTGCGACTTTACGCAAAATGTCACGTTGTGGGAGGGTGAGAAAAAACAGTCCTTTAGCTTTATTAATTGTAGTTTTTTTGAAATCCCCTTGCGTCAATTTCATTTCCATCATTGCGGGGAAAGAGACTGAGAAGACCGCTGAGGTTTTCATGATCCGGAATGAGCCGAAGCGAAATGACGGCAGGGTTATAAAAAGCGAGTAGAGCGAGCCACCTATTATTACTGGAAATATGATAAAAAAGATGGTATTATACAAATGGACACAATTCAATATTACGGAAACTTGGAGTGATGCCTTTTTGGCATCGTTCCGGGAAAGGGCGACCTTTGCTACAGTTTCCGTAAGGGATTGTGTCCAAGCAGGGTCGCCTTTTGTTGTGCAAAAAATGAAATATTATCGAAAAAATTTACGATACAAGGGTGCTAAGCCAATCTGGAATTGGTCGCCTTCCGAATTAATTTCTTATATCATTATTTTGATTATTTTTGGTGTAATTTTTTATTTTTCAAAGCTATGAAATTTGTCATCTATGCCAGAAAGTCGACCGAGTCGGAAGACCGGCAAGCACTTTCGATCCAATCGCAAATTTTTGAGATGCAAGAAATCGCTAAACGAGAAAATCTCAAAATAGTTGAAATTCTGCAAGAATCAAAATCCGCCAAGCAGCCTGGCCGTCCAGTTTTCAATCAAATGATTGAAAAATTTAAAAGCGGAAAATATGACGGCATTTTGTGCTGGAAAATAGACCGCCTAGCGAGAAATTCGCTAGACGCTGGAATGGTGCAGTGGCTTTTGGAAAAAAGCACGATTCAACAAATCAAAACCTTTGAGCGGGATTATAATCCTGCTGATAATGTTGTAATGGCCAGCATTGAGTTTTCTATGGCCAATCAATACGTTCGCGACCTCTCAAAAAATGTGAAGCGCGGACAGGCGGAGAAGATCCGGCGCGGAGAATATCCAGCCACTCCCCCAGTCGGCTATCTCTTGGATTATAAAACTAAAAAAATCTACATCGATGAAGATAAATGGCAACACATTAAAAGAGCTTATCAACTTTATGCCACGGGAAATTATTCAATTCCAAAACTAGCAGAGAAACTTTCCGCGGAAGGTTTTCGTTCGAGAAACGGCCGGCCGGTTCACGGATCCGGGATATATCAAATTCTAAACAATCCGATTTTCTACGGATGGTTTCGCTGGAATGATCAGATTTTTAAAGGTATCCATACCCCGATAATTTCCAAGGATTTATACGATGCCGTGCAAGAAGTTTTTCATCCAAGAAGGCACACGGTCGAGCGCGATACTCACAATTTCGTTTTTCGCGGACACTTGGTTTGCGGCGAATGCGGATTGAAAATAACTGCCGAAACTCAAAAAGGTCACACTTATTATCATTGCACGAAATCCAAGGGCGCTGACAAATGTTCACAGAAATATTTGCGCGAAGAAGATTTGATTGTGGAAATAGACAAACATCTCGCCAAGCTAAAAATTGATGAGGATATTCTTGACCTCATGATTGAATCCGCGAGAGCTACGAGCCAAAGCGAATGGAATAATATTCGCGATTTAGAAAAGAAGCATCAGATGCAATTGGATAATAATAAATTCCGACAGGATTCACTGATTGATAAATTTATCAATAACGCTATTCCGGAAGACCATTATAATCGCAAGCTCGCCGAACTGCATAATGAAGAAGCCACTATTGAGGATAATATACGAAGCACTAAAGATAATTTTCGCAATGTCTTTGAGAAGATTGAGCAGGCAATAAAATTTGCCAAACATGCTAATAAAATCTTCAAACGGGGCAATTCGGAAATTAAAAAAGAAGTGGTGGCAATCCTATCTTCGAACATCTTCATAAAAGACAAGCAAATACAAGAATTCCGCCTTGCAGAGCCTTTCAATTACATCATAAATGATGTGGAAAATTCAAAAGATCAAAGAGGGAAAAAGACTATCTTCGAACCTGCTGGATTTGCTTTAAATAAAACTAAAACAGCCACTCAGAGAGCGACTGTTTCAATTATGCACGGGGTGCAGGAATCGAACCTGCGCTAAAAGTTTTGGAGACTCTCGTACTACCACTATACGAACCCCGCATTTTTCAAAAACTGAATTTTAAAAAATTAAAATTCAGTTCCGAAAATCCTGTCTATTTTGTTTCTTTATGCACTGTATGCACGCGACATTTCTTGCAATGCTTGTTTTCTACCAACTTTTCCTTAATCTTCTTCTTGTTTCTAGTTGTGTAGTAATTCACAGTCTTGCAATCTTCACACTTCAGTTTGGCAATGTTTTCTCGTCCCATATTATTAAACTTATAACTTATTAATTAAACCTCTAATCCTGAGCCGAAGACCGGAGTTGAACCGGTAACCTACTGTTTACAAAACAGTTGCTCTGCCATTGAGCTACTTCGGCTTGCTATAATTCTATCTCTATAAAATGTGGGCAGAGAGGGACTCGAACCCCCGAAGGCCGAAGCCGACAGATTTACAGTCTGTTGTAATTGACCACTCTACCATCTGCCCATTTTAAAAAATATCTTTCAGTTGTGAGCCGTTGTCCGGAATCGAACCGGAGACCTCATCCCTACCAAGGATGCGCTCTACCAACTGAGCTACAACGGCTTAACTCTAATATTATCTTGCCGTCAATATTGTCTCCAATCTTCTTATTCTATACTTCGCATTCCTATTTTTCGGATCTAATTTTATCACTTGCTTGAAACATTCTTTCGCATCTGTCCAACTTTCAATTTCTAAATAATATTCTCCTAATCTTTCATACGCTTCAGTGTCTTTCGGATTGATTGCAATTCTTTCAATTAACAGCTCTTCCAAACGATCTTTTATTTCCACCGGTTTTTTTGTTCCAACAGCCTTTCTGTTCGCAATTGGTCGAATTTCTTCTTCAATCACATTCTCCGGCTCAGGTGTCACCGCCTGTCTGACAAATCTTGGCTCTTCAACATTCTTAAATTCATAGTTCGCTAACTTGTCCATTATATCACTATCTTTTTCAGGAACAAAGACTTCTTGGTTTTTTCTCCCTTTATTTGCTCTATTCGCTTTTTTATTGCGGATATATTGCCCCCAAGAATCAAATTGTGATCCAATTTTTAAAAAAACACTTCGCGAACCTTTAATCATCCATTCTAAAATCAACCACAGAAAATGCTTAACATCATCAAATTTTATTTTTCCCAACAATCCATTTTTTCGTTCGAATTGTTCTTTTTGGGTGTTTTTTTCGTGTTCAAGTCTAACTTCCTCGGGAAATTCAGAAACCTCAGCTGATTTTTTCATCAACAATAGGATGATGCCAATCAGACTTAGGATTATTAATATTGGAGGAATCATTGAATACAACATTTTCTATTTTATATCTTCTTTTTTTATAGTTATATACTTTCCGCTTTCTAACTTCACTTTAATATCTTGCAATGGAGCATTGATTTCTATCACGAAGCCATTCCCTTCTTTTGTCTTCACGTTGCTATGCAGTTCCGGCATCCCTTTCAGCATTTCGCGATATTGGGATTCTTCATAAGCCAAGCAACACATCAGTCGGCCACATAAACCGGAAATTCTGTCCGATCCGCGATTAGCAATTTGTTGCACTCGCGCCATGTCCGTCGTGATGCTCTGCATCGCGCCACCAAGCTTCACGCAACAAATCTCCCGTCCGCAAATTCCGTAGCCACCCAATTTCTTGGCTTCATCGCGCGAACCAACTTGGTGCATGCGAATCGACTTTTTAAATTTAAGGGACAAACTTTTTACCAACTCGCGAAAATCAATTCTACCATCCGCGGTGAAAGCAAAAATTATTTGCTTTCCGTCCAAACTCGGCATTGCATCAATCACCTTCATCGCCAAACCGATTTTCTTGATTTCGCTTTTACAAACTTCAATCATCTCCGGTTTTTGCTGGCTATGTTCAGCAAACACATTTCGATCCCGCTCGGTAGCAATGCGCAAAACTTTGTCATTCGTCGCGTCATTGCTCTTCACATCCGCCATCTCAATCCGGCCAATCTCATTAGAATATTCCGAGGCAACAATAACTAAATCTCCAACAGCCACCGCAAACTCACAATCATATAGCTTGGGATTTTCCCAGGGATATAAAGTTATTAAAACCTTAGTCATAATTTATAATTCTAATCTTGAGAATTCTCCCACTTGAATATTCTCTCCGATCTTACCAATTTTTTCTTTAATCAAATCACCCACTGTCTGTTCCGGATTTTTAATGAATGGTTGCGTTAGGAGTGCCACGCTGCTTTTTTCTTCTTCTGACATTTCCGCCGGCGCATCTTCCACCTTCACACACACTGGATTCATCGCCACAATGTGCATGGCAATGTCTTGCGCTAAGGCTTTAAATTCTTCATTTCGCGCTACGAAATCCGTTTCACAAAGTAACTTCATCACCACTCCAACTTTGTTATTCGAATGAATATAGGAAGCAACCACGCCCTCTTTCGCTTCACGATCAGATTTTTTTCCTGCCTTCTCTGAACTTCTTTCGCGTAAAAGCTCCATCGCCTTTTCATCATTATCCCCCGCCTCCGTCAGCGCTTTTTTCACATCAACAATGCCTGCGCCAGTGAGTTCTCGTAATTTTTTAATTTGTTCTAATGTTGCCATATGTTTTTGACCTCTTAATTAGGTTTATTTTGCGCTAACCACTTGTTTCGCCTGCTTTGCTTTTTCTTTGCTTTCCTTAACAGCTTTACAGATGTAACCTACCATCAAACGCAATGCAGAAACAGCATCTTCATTGGATGGAATTGGATAATCAATTCGGCTTGGATCAACATTTGTATCCGCTAAAGCAATAATTGGAATGTTTTTCTTCACTGCTTCATTCACGGCTAATTCATCTTCAATCACGCCTGTTACAAAGATTGCGCCGGGAAGTTTGGTCATATTCTTGATTCCACCCATTCGCACTTCCAATTTGCCAAGCTCTTCGGCAAATTTCATTTGTTCAAATTTAGTATATTTTCCATATTCACCTTTCACCATCTTTTCTTGACCATCACGAAGGTATTTTGTGCGAACAGAAATATTTTTAAAGTTTGTAAATGTTCCTCCTGGCCATCTTTCAACAACAAATGGCATTCCACAAGCAATCGCGGCTGATTTAACTACGTTTTTCGCTTGTTTCTTTGTTCCTACAAAAAGAATTTCTTGACCTTCGGAAACAATTTTTTCAATAAAACGAATCGCTTCCTCTAATTTCACAACAGTCTTTTCTAGGTCAATGATGTTGATACCATTCTTTACACCAAAAATATATTCATTCATTTTTGGGTTTTTTCTTGATTTTTGATGTCCAAAATGCACACCATTTTTCAGCATGACCCCCATGTCGATTGCCAAGCTAGTAAAATCAAAATCAGCGAAGTAATCTCCGCTTCCGTTGGTTGATGGTGAGTTTTTCTCCTCAACCTGCTTTTCAGCCACCTTTTTTTCTTCCTCCATTTTTTATGACTCCCTTAAACGGCGACCTAATCGCCAATTTTAATTGAGTTAATCCTTAAATTAATTATGTCCCAGCTTTTAAAAAAGTGGGGCAACCGCTATTTCTTGTTTATTAAGGCTTTGTAATAAGATAAATTGCGCAGTTCGTGATCAAGCTTGTGTCAGATTAATTTTAAAAAATCTGAAAATGTATCATTATACTTCGAAGATTTTTTTAAATTAAGATGATACGAGGATGAGTGCGAAATGTGTGATTTATTTTATTACAAAGACTTTTATTGCCTTATTTAAAGCAAAATACAATTCCCTAACCCTTTTTGAGGGCAGGACGGGAACTACGAGAAATATGAGTTTTTATGCTCCCGAAACAGACTTGCGTCCCACGGGAAACATACTTAGCCAATATACCAGCCATCCCAGCTCTTGTCAATTCTATTTTTTCGTGCTAGATTATCTAAGTAATAAAGTTATTCTATTGAATTCGTAACATTCCGCCTGAAACGGACCTGACGCATTCTACAAAAATCATGCAAAAAGATATTCACCCAACATACCATGCTAACGCGACTATTACTTGTTCTTGTGGCAATGTAATCGAAACCGGATCAACAATAAAAGAAATGAAGATTGAAATCTGCTCCGCTTGCCATCCATTCTATACTGGAAAGAAAAAAATGATGGATACAACTGGACGCGTTGACCGCTTCAAGAAGATGACTGAAAAATCAGCCGTCAAGAAAGAAGAAACCGCAAAAATTAAGGCTGCTAAGAAAGTGATTGAAAAGAAGGCTAAGAAAGAAGTTGTACTAAAAACTGAAGCGCCAAAAGAAACTGAAAAAGAAATCGCGTAATATACTTCAAAAAAAGACTTCTGCTAAAACAGAAGTCTTTTTTTATTTCTTGAACAGCATATACGCCGTCATACCCTGTTTTCTCTTGCGATCTTTAATCGCACCTAAAAAACGTGCTTCGTTTTTTTGCAAACCAACTTCTTCTGCCAACGCCACCCAATCCTCGATTGATTTATATAGCCCTGTCCACGGCATGTAGCCATTTTGCAAATTCATCAGCCAATCATTCAGAAACAAAAATTGGATTTTTTCCTCTTGGGTCAGCTGTAAAAAATCCAAAGTCGATTCCGCCATCGCTAAATTAAATTTCGCTAAATAATTTTCAATTTCTGTTACTTTATATTCCCCGCCTGGAAAAGATTCTTCAAAAATTATTAATTTTCCACCCGGTCGCAACACCCGCTTCAATTCTAAGAAAATGTTTTTCGCCTCTTTCTCATCATGCAAATGATGTAAAACCAATTTGATAATCGCCACATCCACGGAACTATTCGCCACCAACTCCAAATTCCGCGCAAACTCGATGCGCGAATCTAAATCTGTTAAATTTGGCTGGCTATAGAAATCAATCCCAATCAATTTTTCAATATCCTGATTTTGCTCGGCGATGTTTTTCAAAAACGCCAACTTGCCACAACCGAAATCTAAAACCGTTTTCACGTTTGGCAAGTCCGCTTCGATAATTTCTAAAAACATATCGCCTGGTTTTTCCAAAATCAAATTCTCATCCCAATGCTCTTTCAGTTTTCTTTTGTAATATTTTTTAATCTCCGCGACTGACGATTCATCTTTTTTTTGAATAAAATCAAAAAAATCCTCCACAAATTTTTCTGGATTTTTAATATTCTTGTGATTTCCAATCCAATGTTTTTTCAAGGCCCGCAAAACGTTTTCCAATTTCAAAATACCCAAAGGATGTGTGAGCATTTCACTCTCTTGTGTTTCTTTTATCACCGGATCATAACCCCCTAGATTCCAAGGATGACAGCGCACCACGCGCTTCAAACCGCGCCACGAACCTTGCAAACTGCCGAAACGCTCAATAGCTTCATAAGTATATTGACTGCAACTCGGATAGAACCGGCAGGTGCCGGTGTGGAAATATTTATGCAAAAGGCCGTGATCCAAAGAAATCGTTTTCTGATAAATTTTGATACAAAACAAGATAATTCTCTTCATTGCAATTTTTTGTCAAATTAAACTTTCGCTGTTATAATAATATCAATTACTAACTAATACAAGTTTAGAATTACTTTTATGCAAACAATCAAAGCCACCAAATTTCAATGGATTGACCTTGAGCAACCGAACGCTGATGACACCATGATTATCAAAAAGAAGTTTAATCTTCATCCGATTGTTGTGGAAGAATTTTGCACCCCGACGTTGCGCCCCAAGGCAGTGGAATATGACACTTGCCTCTATCTCGCCATTCACATCCCGCTTTTTAACGAAGATTCAAGAACAACTTTTCCCGGAGAACTCGACATTGCCATCACGGAAACCGCCCTTATCACTTCCCACGAAAAAGACATTTGGCAACTAACCGATTTTTTCAATGAATTAAAGCAAGACAAAAAAAAGCGTGAAGCCTATATGAGTGAATCGCCAGCTGCTCTTCTGCGCTATATCATTGAAATGCTTTTAGAATCCTGCTTTCCTAAACTTGATCATATTTCAGAAAAATTAGATTATATTGAAGCCGAAATTTTTGCCGAACATGAAAAAGAAATGGTTTTGGAAATTTCAGTGGCCAAAAGAGATATCTTAAATTTCCGCCGTACCATGAAACCGCAACGCTCAATTCTAGAATCCCTGTCGCAAAAAGATTTCCGCCTAATCAGCCATGACATCCGTCCATATTTTCAAGACCTAATCGGAACAAACATTCGAATTTGGAATACCCTAGAAAGTTTTAAAGAAACAATTGAATCACTCGAGGACACCAACAACTCTCTCCTTTCCAACAAGTTGAACTTAACCATGAAAGTCCTCACAATTTTTTCCGCAATCATGTTGCCAATGACAGTTTATTCCAACGTATTAGCTATGAGTGCTGATATTCCATTCGGAAAAAGTCCTCACGCATTCCTGATTCACACAAGCATAATGATTATGATTTCTCTTCTTACTATAACTATTTTTAGATTTAAAAAATGGCTCTAAGATTATACAACACGCTCTCGAGGCAGAAAGAAGAATTCAAACCGATTAACCCCGGCAAGATTTCGATGTATGTTTGCGGACCGACGGTTTATGATCATTGTCATTTAGGACATGGCCGTGGCTATGTTTCTATGGATATCATTCGCCGTTATTTAGAATATTCCGGCTATGAAGTCCGCTATATTATGAACTACACCGATGTTGGTCATCTTGCCAACAACAGCGAAGACGGCGAAGATAAAATCGAAAAGAAAGCTAAATTAGAAAAAATTGATCCGATTGCCATCGCTAATCGCTACATTGAATCTTGCAAAGAAGATTTCGATGCCTTGAATATCAAGCCCGCTAATTACAATCCGCGCCCAACCAACTACATTGCGCAAATTATAAAATTCAATCAAGCCTTGATTGAAAAAGGATTTGCCTATGTTGCTAATGGTTCAGTCTATTTTTCGGTGGAAAAATTTCCCGAATATGGCAAGCTTTCCGGACGAAAAGTGGAAGACATGCTCAGTGGCGCGCGCGTTGAAATAAATCCAGAAAAAAAGAACCCCCTTGATTTTGCCTTATGGATTAATGGACCCGAAGAACATATTCTAAAATGGGACAGTCCATGGAGCGTCGGCTATCCCGGCTGGCATATTGAATGTTCTGTCATGTCTTGCGATCTTCTCGGGCAAGATACTTTTGACATTCATGGCGGTGGCAACGAAAATATTTTTCCGCATAACGAAAATGAAATCGCTCAAAGCGAAGCCCTGCTTGGGAAAAAGATGGCTAATTTTTGGACGCTCTGGAGCATGGTCAATGTTGATGGTGTCAAAATGAGTAAATCACTAGGAAATTTCACCACCATTAAAGACGCCCTAAAAGAACATGACGCTTCCACAATCCGGCTTTGGATTGCCAGCTCTCATTATCGCAGTCCCATAAACTACAGCATCGATTCACTAATACAAGCCAAGACAAATTTAGCTTCCATTAATAATTTTTATAACCGCCTCACCAATTCTGCTCCGACTGAAAATGCTGACACTTCTGATTTAAGTATTAACCATTACCAAACAGCTTTCGAAGAAGCAATGAATGATGATTTCAACACCCCGCGAGCGTTAGCGGTTGTTTTCCAACTCATTACTGATGGCAATAAATTATTTGACGAAAATAAATTCGGCAATCCAGAAGAAGCCAAAAAACTGCTAGAAAAATTCATGAAAATTCTCGGTCTGATTCTAGAAATTGCCGAAGAAATTCCCGCGGAGGTTTTGCAATTAGCGGAAGAAAGAAAACTAGCCCGAGAAAATAAAGACTTTTCAAAATCGGATGAACTGCGCGAAGCAATTGACAAACTTGGCTATATCGTCGAAGATGTTAAAGATAATAATTTTATAATTAAGAAAAAATAATATGATAAACAGTCCTTGCGGTTGTGGGCATGACCACGACAAAGAAGAAAACACTGAAGAACACGAATGTTGCGGTGGCGGTTGCCATGGCTGTAATGATGACACTGACAAAGAAGATTCTTGCGGTTGCGGATCAACCCATTGCTCTCCTACCATCACCCCCGAAGATTTGGAAAAATTAAAAGCCGCTATTTTGGAAGCCGGCTATAAAATCGAAGAAACTCCAGACGGCGAAATTAAAATTCTGGAATCATAAAACTTGGCAGAAAATTTAAAAGGCTCACGGGAAGTTTCTCCCCGTGAGCCTTTTTGCTGAAATCATTCAGCATCTTCATCCTCCTTGCTCGTAATATTGTTGAAAATAGTTAGCGCCGTTTGAAAACGCTGCACAACCTTTTCATCACAGAGCTCAATTTTCACACTCATGACAATCTCCGGCCAAAAAGATATTTTAGCGTCGTGCCTATCTGATCGACCATTAACTGCAAACTGATATGTAGCACTTGGAGAATAGTCTTTAAAAAAATCCCTAATCTTTTCAAAAGTATAGAAGATTTTTCCAGTCTGTTCACCTTTGATTTCAATAAAGACTTTTTCCTTCGCCCTTATCGCCACATAATATTTGCCACCCTTCCACGAAACAATAATAGTGTGCTCAAAAGGGATGAGTGGAAAAATCTGCTCCTGCATCAAATTCCTTAAATGCATTATTCTTTTCTGGATAATCTTTTCATGATCACCCGAGACAATCTTTGATGGCCGCACCTTTGGATTTACAACCTTCTTCTTGCCTTCTTTTTTTATGGTAGCTAACGGCGATGAGAGTCGAAATAAGCTTCCAAATGCTTCTGCGAAATCTCTAAGATCAAGACCACTTACCGCATCATCTTTTTCCTTTTTGTTAGCTGGCGGTACTGAAGCTGACATCGCCGCCCCTATTACCCTAACATCCTCAGGCACAACATACTTATCCGTTTTCATTGCTATCACCTCGTTTTTGAGTTTATTGGAAAATACATATTAAGAACTGCTTTTGGACTTCGAACTATACCTTATTTCAGCCACAATGTCAAGCTCAGCCTTGATATTCCCTTGAATTAGCCCTATACTGGTTGAATATGAAGAAAAATTTCTGGCAACAACTAAAAAAGCCTACTTTGGCTCTTGCTCCCATGGCTGGCATTACTGACAGTGCTTTTAGGGAGGTTTGCATGTCGAATGGCTGTGATGTGGCTTATAGCGAGATGGCTAGTGTCAGCGCCCTGTTTTTCAAACCAGGCAAGACCCTGGAAATGCTTAAATTTGGCCCCCAGGAGCGTCCATATGTCGTCCAGCTGTTCGGAAATAATCCCAAGCACTTCATTCGGGCTACGCAAATTGTGACTTCAGAGCTCAATCCAGACGGCATCGACATCAATTTTGGTTGTCCAGCCAAGAAAGTTTTTGGCCATGGCTCCGGTTGCGCCCTCATGCCTCAAACCGCACTCGCCCGAGAAATAATTTCCGCCGTCTGTGATAACACTAACTTGCCAGTTTCCATTAAGATTCGGGCTGGTATCAAAGACCTGACGGCCATCCACTTTATTGAAAGCATCAAAGATCTACCCTTCTCGGCCGTCATGATTCATGGTCGCACTTATGAAGGCGGTTTTTCCGGAGAAATTAATTTTGCTCTCATAGAAGAAATTAAAAAAATAATTCCCGATAAAATTGTTTTAGCCAATGGCGGAATTCACACCCCGGAAGACGCGAAAAATATTTTAGCTAATCACCCTGCTATTGACGGCCTAGGCATCGCCCGAGGAGCCTGGGGCAAGCCCTATCTTTTTTCCCAAATCAAAGAAATTCTGCAAACAGAGAAATATACGGAATATGATTTTGCTAAAATTAAAAAAATTGCCATCCAGCACGCTGAGCTTTTATGGCAAAGCAAAGAAACAACTGGCATTTTGGAAATCAGAAAACATCTCGCCTGGTATTTCAAAGGCTTCCCTAACGCTTCCGAACTCCGCCAAAAACTTGTCCAAGCAAAAAGCGTAGAGGAAATAAAAAATATTTTACAATAAAAAAGAGTGTCATATTGGCGTTGCCAAACTACACTCTCAATAAACTCAAACTAAAAACCATGCACTATTAAGGCGATACTGTAAGAATTGAAACCTCACCAATACCGTCAGAAAACCTACAAATGAAAGCTTCGCATGGAGCCAAATCATATTCTTGTTCCCTGGGACAAAGTTCTTGCGCCATTTTTTGGAAAAGCTCATTACAGGCAAAGGCGCAAACAACATTAGATGGCACAGCAATCATCACCTCCTTAATGATGTTCACTGTAGTATTCGACAATTCTGAATATGAATAAAGCTCCGGCAAAATATCCGAACTTCTTGAATACAACCCAAATGCAGTCAGAACAATACGTGCCGTTTGTTTTGCTTTCATGCTTGAAGATGAAAAGAACGCTGCCTTGTTCAAATCAGACTGGCCAATATTTTGCAACACCTGCAAAGCAGTGCTCCAAATATTTCTTCGATCATGCAGAGTTAATTCACCTTCAGGCGAACCCTTGCCGTGACTAAATAAAATAAATGTTTTCATGCCATCCCCCTTTCTGGTTAATTATTTTAGCCTTATTCATAAGACTATTTTTTACCAAGACTCACGCCCTTACTGTTTCTGTAGACTTTTACAGTAGTCCATTTCTTATTCAGTAATTCACCCAACTTTTTGTCAGTATTATAGCCAAGTTCAATTAACTTCTTCAAGAGATCGGCCTGAAAAAAACAAACTACATTTTCTAGGCTTTCCCCTTTTTCAATAATAGCCTTTGCGTAAATAGAAATACTATCTTCAACTTCCACGGTTGCAAAAGGAAGTTTTTGAATTTTATGAAGCTCCGCTACTAGCGCCGCTGCTTTATCCAGTGTCGCATCTACCTGCTTAGCTGGAATAAATTTTCCTCTCCCCTGCTTTATCATAAAATAACCTCCTCATCCATAAATTTTTAAGTAACTACTGCAACAACACTTCCGTTTCTTATACCATCATTCTTTCATTCAGTCAAGATGTTTATAACCACTACATAACCTCCGGTTGCATGCAATTGTTCCAAAATGTATAATGAAGAACATGGCAAAAACTCCAATCGACAATTTAAAAGTTCCACCGCAAAACATTGAAGCTGAAAGATCTGTTCTCGGCTCATTGATGCTGGATAAGGATGCGGTTATTAAAGTAGCCAATCTTGTGCGCATTGGTGATTTCTATAAAGAAGATCACAACATCATTTATGAAACAATGATGGATCTGTATGAAAAACGCGATCCGATTGACGTGCTTTCTCTTTCCAATCTCTTAGATGAAAAAGGCAAGCTCGAAAAAATCGGCGGTTCGAGTTATTTAACTTCGCTTGTCAGCTCCGTTCCCTCTTCCGCCAATATTGTTCATTATGCTAAAGTAGTCCAGAAAAAATCTACTCTCAGAAAACTTATTGAATCAGCTAGCCAAATCCTAGAACTCGGCTATAACGAATCAGAAGATGTAGAAAAGCTTCTTGATGAAGCGGAGAAAAAACTTTTTGCCGTTTCGCAAAAATATATCAAACAAGATTTCGTACCCATCAAGTCAATTTTGGAATCAGCTTTCAATCGCATCGATGAACTCCATAAAGGTGATCATAAATTGCGCGGTGTTCCAACAGGCTATCCTGATTTAGATAATATTTTGGCTGGATTTCAAAAATCTGATTTGGTCATTCTAGCCGCTCGACCATCAATTGGAAAAACAACTTTTGCTCTTGATTTAGCACGTCAAATTGCCGTTCTGCAAAAAGTTCCGGTCGGGATATTCTCTTTAGAAATGGGCTCCGATCAGCTTGTTGATAGAATGCTTGCGGCGCAATCCGGAGTAGACCTTTGGCGTTTGCGCACTGGAAAACTAAAATCCGGCGATGGAGATGATGATTTCCAACGCATTGGTGAAGCGATGGGAATCCTTTCTGAAGCTCCTATTTTTATTGATGATTCCGGAAGTGCTAATATTATGGAAATGCGCACGATGTCCCGAAGACTGCAATCCGAACACGGAGTCGGTGTTATTATTATTGATTACTTACAGTTAATGGAAGGCCGTTCAACAGGTGGCAACAATCGCGTGAATGAAATTTCCGAAATTTCTCGTGGTCTAAAACAACTAGCCCGCGAACTCAATATTCCAATCATTGCCCTTTCCCAGCTTTCCCGTTCCGTGGAAGCCCGCAGTCCGCAAATTCCAAAACTATCCGATTTGCGTGAATCCGGATCAATCGAGCAGGACGCCGATATCGTGATGTTTCTTTATCGCGAAGATCGGGAAAAGCCTGACACTCCGAACAAAAATATCGTCGACGTTCTGATCTCCAAACATCGCAACGGTCCAGTGGGAAAAGTTTCCCTTTACTTCCAAGAAAATTCCACCACCTTCAAGTCGCTTGAGCGTGTACATAGCGAGGAGTAGCGTCTACGACGAAATCTAAAGCTTAATTACTAAAATCTAAAAGAAGTCTAAGTTACTAAATTTTAAACTTTTATACTTTAGACTTTAGAATTTTATTTAGTCTTTAGTAATTAGCTATTAGACTTAAAAAAAATATGCTTTATCCCAAGAGCTTTCAAAAACTAATTCAAGATTTCTCTTCCCTCCCTTCCGTTGGCCCAAAAATGGCCGAGCGTTTAGTTTTATTTTTATTTAAACAAGACACTGCGCGCTTGGAAACTTTTGCAAAAAATTTAGAAGACTTAAAAAATCTTCAAAGTTGCCGGACTTGCTTTAATATTTCCGAAGATGGATTATGTGAAATATGCAAAAGTCGCGATCGTGAACAAAAAATAATTTGCGTCGTAGAAGAGCCATTGGATGTTATTGCTATTGAAAAAACTGGCATCTACAAAGGGCTCTATCATGTTTTAGGCGGCGTAATATTCTCGCTGGCCGAAAACTCCAATCTGAAAATAAACGAGCTTCTCACGAGAATCAAACAAGGTAATATTGAAGAAATAATTCTAGCCACCAACCCAACCACCGAAGGTGATGCCACCGCACTCTACGTGCGCAGAAAAATCAAGGACCTTGCTTTACCGGTAAAAGTTTCCCGCCTAGCCAAAGGCATGTCTACCGGTGGCGACATTGAATATGCCGACGAGTCAACGCTTTCAGCTGCTCTCAGTAATCGACGCGAACTTTCTTAAAATTTATTTTACGAAACAAAAAACCTCCCAATTACGGGAGGTTTTTTTACTTCGTCAAGCCATAGCCCAAGCGAAGGTTGATTCAAGAGATTTAAGCAATTTTAGTAATCAAAACTTCTGTCATAATTTGGCGGTGTCCGAATTTAACTGAATATCTTTTCTTAGCTTTGAATTTCACACCAGTCACCTTGTCTTGCTGTTCAGTTGAAATGATTTTTCCTTCTACAATCGCTCCAGCCACATTCGGAGTTCCAACTTTCACTTCACTTTCATCACCAACGAAAAGAACTTCTGCAAAAGAAATCACGCTTCCGTCTTCACCTTCCAATTTTTCAATCTTAATTTTGTCGCCTTCTGCCACCTTATATTGCTTTCCTCCAGTTTTAATAATTGCTAATGCCATAATGTTAAAATTCAGTTCTGAGACTGTTTTTCAGTTATTTTTAGTTAATACAGACATTATACTGCCTTTTTCAGAATATGTCAACGCGCTGGACAAAAACCCCGCAAAAAGCTAGTATTGAAATATATTAATAAGGAATATTTACTATGGAAAAGCTCTACCGAGCCATATTTTTTTGGATAATGGTCATTTTATTTGTCATAATCGCTCCCTTAACAGTTTTAAGTGCTTGGGGCTATCATTTCGATTTCAGCAAAGGAGTTATTGTTAAAAGTGGAACAATTAGCATAAAAACTAACCCCCCAACTGCCGATATCTATATTAACGGAGAAATTGAAAATTCAAAAAAGCTCAATCGCATCAATAACACCTATAACATTTCCGGGGTCATTCCTAAAGATTATAACCTGACTGTTTCCGCCGAAGGCTTTCAAAAATGGACAAAAAAAGCCGAAGTGCACAGCGGAGTTTCCAGTGAATTCTGGAATATTGTTTTGGTTAAAAATTCCTACGAACAAAAAAAATATATTACCGGAGAAATTGACAAGATGTTTATCTCGCCAACAGATAAGCTCTTAGCCTACACGCAACACACTGATGCAGAGTTAAATGTAAAAATATTAAATATCAAAGATGAAGCGATTGAGAATACTTTTAATTTTCCCAATTGGCAATTTATCGAAGATTTCAAAAAAGAAAATATTGAATGGTCGCCTAGTGGAGAATATCTTTCTGTTCCTCTGAAAAAAATTCCTGCGCCAGCGAAAATATCGTCTAGCAAAAAAATTGCCCTTCCAGACGAAGCTCAACCTAATCCCTATGCCTATTTTATTGCCGACCCAAGCACAAATGAATCTTTTAATTTAAACGAATTCTTAAATAAAACTAATCTAAAAAATGTTCGCTGGGATCCAAGAGAAAAAACCTACCTATTCTTCTTAAGCGAGAATTCGCTTTTTCGCGCTAACATAAAAGATAATACTGACATCGCCCTGATTGCCGACAATGTTTCCAGCTATGATCTGTCAGAAACCGGCGTATATTATACGCAATCACCTAATGAATTGCTATTTAAATCCAATTTTAACGGCCAAGGAAATAAAACCCAGATTACTTATAATTTTCCCGCAGAAAACATCGTGCCTATTGAAAAGTTAATTGTTTATGATGATTTGCGCATTGCCTTCATAAACAAAAATAATGAGCTATTTATCTACAACCAAGCTGAATTTGATACTTACTTTAAAAAAATCGGTGAAGATATTAACGGAATTCAATTCTCCGATGATGGTAAAAAACTCTTATTCTGGACTGATAATGAAATTTCCGCTTATTTCCTCCGCCAATGGAACACCCAGCCGGTACGCAGTGAAAATGAAATGCAAAATATTACCCGCTATTCGGAAAAAATTAGCAACATCCAATGGTTCAAAGACTATGAACACATCATCTTTAGCGTCGGAAATTATGTAAAAATAATTGAACTGGATGCCCGCGATCACCGCAATTGCATGGACATATTAAAAACTAAAACTGACGCCCCTATCCTCACCTACAACAATTCCTTGGAAAATTTATTTTTTATCGACAGCACTGACGACGCCAGTAAAGCTCTAGCTTCTATTATATTCCCCGAACAAACTTCTTTCTTTGGCCTGTAAGCATCAACTAAAAACAGAACTCCCTTCTTCTTTAGCCGTATTTTACCGGACAAAAAATAGGCGCCAGAATTTTACTCCTTTATATTAGGCCCTATTTCCACATACTTGTCTAGTTGACTGCTCCCTGTTCTTTGCTAGAATTTAGTTAAAGACTATATGCGGTCGATGCAAACACAGCTTCATCGCAAGCACATTAACAATAACTTGTCTTATTCCTGCCTATGGCAGAGATTAATGACATACACTAGAAAGGAAGGTGAAAACGATTCATGGAAGAAAACGAAAACATGGTTGATGAAAGTTCCGACAATGGAACATTCAAGCAATGGATTCAAGACAATCTTAGAATTATCATCAGTATTATCATCGTAGTTTCAATTGCTGGAGGAATCTATTCTTATTCAAAACGATCTGCCGAAGAAACGCTTTCAGTTGAACAAAGAATTGAACAAGGAGATAAGGAATCCAACAAACAAGATAACGGTACTGCAGTAGCTAAGGATGCAGTTGCAGAAAAAACTACCGCTAAAACCGCTGACAAGCAAGTCACTCCTGCCCCAGCTAGCCAAGAGACTGAAAACTCTTTCGTAGAAACAGCTGGCAAAGGCGATGGCATGACTCATTTAGCAAGACGATCTCTCGCTAATTATCTTGAAAAGAATTCTGATTCTGAACTAACAGTAGAACATAAGATATATATTGAAGACTACCTAAGAAAGCACGTTGCAAAAAAGGGTATTCATGCAGGAACAACAATTGAATTTTCAAAAGATTTGATCAAAGAAGCAGTTTCAAAATCAAAAACCTTAAACGAAAAACAATTAAACAATCTACATAAATACGCCGTGAGAACACCGTCATTAAAGTAAATTCCTTAAGGATTTAACACAGAAAAATTCTGCTGTTCTTTCAATTAATTTTTAGTATAATACTACTTCAAATAGCAAAAACCCCGCCACAAGCGGGGTTTTTGTATGCTCAAAAAAATATTTAAAAAAAATCAGCCAACCAGCGTTCTCTTTTTTTGGCTTATCTTCTTATTAACAACTGCTAGAGCGCCAACCATTATCAGCGCAATTCCAATAATAGCCAGCGTCTTTCCAAGCGCTTTAGTATTCAGCGCAATAACTGCAATGCCCACTGTAATCGCATAAAAATATAGAGCGATCCGACGTTGCGACCAGCCTAGCTCCAACAATTTGTGATGCAAATGATTCTTGTCTGGCTTAAAAATTGATTTCTTGTTTTTTATCCGCTCCCCGATTACCCAAATAAAATCAATCACGGGAATAGCCATTACCAGGATAGCTGTCGCAATTTTTGTCCCGGAAAATATAGCGATAACCGCCAAGGAAAAGCCCATAAACATCGAGCCTGATGTCCCAGCTAAAACAAGCGAAGGATTGAAATTAAAAATCAAAAAGCCAATTGACGTGCCCGCTAAAATCATCGCCATGATTGCCATCGGTGGCTGATTGACTTCCGGCTTCAAACTCAGAAGAAACATCGCTATTGCACCAATAAAAGTAACTCCGCCAGAAATCCCATCAATCCCATCAATCCAATTCATAGAGTTAATCATCAGAATTATCCAAAGCAACACCAAGCCAACTGAGAAAAGAACACCTAAGCCAGAATTAAAATTTATTATCCCGCCCGTAAAAAAATTGCTGATATAGTATATCCGCACTCCAAAAATAAACACCAGAATTGCCACGGCCACTTGATAAAACAGCTGGGTTTTCCAAAAAAGCTCAAACAAATCATCCCATGCCCCGACGAGCAAAATTGCGCCTGTCGCCAACATAAAACCGAGCAGTTCGGTCGTTATTACTAAATCTTTGTTCAAAAAAATCGCCAGATTAAAAGCGATTATCATAGCCAGTCCGCCGATTCGCAATGACCGCCCGTCATGGATGTGCCGCTCGCTGTTACGCCCGCACCATTTTATTTTTTTCCCTAAAAACATTCCAATAAAAATAAGCACTACGGTTATAGAGAATGACACTAAAAATGGCAAAAGATATCTCAACATGTTATTTAACTGCCATTAATAATTAATTATAATAACGCTCACGGACGCCACCAGCAGGCTCAACTGCAACATCAATACTGCAATCAACAGCAAATAACTCGCAATGCGCTCCTTTAAATTATAGAAATGAATTGCGAGAATAAAATTAATAATAAACAATATCACGCCGACTAACGGTAGGACGAATACTTGTTTCCAATTACCCAACAAATCCACCCCGAAATAAACATTATAATGCATGATAATCGGAAAATCTACCGGCCGGACAAATATTTTTAGAATAATCCATTCGGTGATGTTTATAATCAAACTTCCGCTAGCGAGCCACAGGACAATCTTATTCCGAAAAAAATCATTGGCAAAAAAAAGATCAATCTTTGCCTTAATCTTGTCTTCCCAGAAAATTATTCCAGCTTTCTTTATTCTTTGCATTTATTCTTCCGTTAGGATTATTCCTCCTTGGGCCTATCTAGCGCCAGGGCTTCGATAGCGCGCTCCCCTTCTGTAATTTTAACTACATCCTTATCAATCTTTCCAAATTCCTTATAGGCCGCATTAAAATGATTGACCGTTGTTCCAAGGCTGTTATGAATTTTTTTCATAAATTCATTAAAAGCGCCCAGATGCTTTCCTAATTTTTCCACATTAGCCCGAATCTCTTTGGCGCTCTCTTCAATCTGCAAAGCCCGCAGTCCTTGCAAGACTGTTTGCAAATAAGCAAAGAACGAAGTTGGTGACACGATAATAACTTTTTTATCCCGAAAAGCGTATTCAATCAAATCCCGCGTATTTACTTGCACCGTGCCAACTTTATTTACCAAAAGATCATAATAGATTGCTTCGGACGGAATAAACATAAAAGCAAAATCCATCGTGCCTTCTCCCGGCTTTATATATTTAGCTGTTTCGTCAATCCTATTTTTTAAATCTTGCTTGAACATTTTTTCCAGCTTCTCCCGTTCTTCTGTATCTTTTGAATTCAAAATTCGTTCATAATTTTCCAAAGAAAATTTTGAATCGATCGGAATGATTTTATCTTGCAAAAAGATCACTGCATCAACAATTACTCCATCTTTGAATCCATACTGCATTTGGAAAGAGCTGGGCGGTAAAACATTGCGCAATGTTTCTTCTAAAAAATATTCCCCCAAAATACCGCGTTGCTTCGGATTTTTTAAAATATCTTGCAAATTCTGTAATTGAGCCGAAAAATTAACCACCTGCTTGTTGGTTTCTTCCAATTTCGTCAACCCGGCAACCACATCAGCGATTTGCTTGGCCGATTGGTTAGTAATCCCTTCAACCGTCTTAATCGTATGGCCTATTTGCTCCTGTGTCGCTCTGTGCGTTTCAGAGAGCTTCGTATCCACGGAACGGCGCAATTCCCTGTTTTGCTCCGACAACATCGACAGACGCTCCAAAACAGCGGTTATTTTGTCATTTCTATCAATATCCTGCCCGCCGTCTATTTTTTTCTTTAAACTAAAGATAACCCCGACCAAAATCAAGATTAAAACAACTAGCAACACAGCAAAAAGATAAGTCATAATTTTTTATTTGCGGCTCAATATAAATCTCTTTAGTCCGGAAATTTTATTTATCACCTCCTCATGCGGACCTTCAAGAAACTCCAAAATAAATTTATCCAGCATGTTCAAACGATATTTGAATTCCTCATTGTTCATTAAAACAAAATCAATTTCTTTGCCAATTTCCGCTTCTAAATTATTCATTAAATTTTTCAACTTAGAACGGTTCACTTCATCCACAACCAAAATCATATCCGCCTTGCTTTTATGATAGTTTATAAACGCTCCGCTAATCGCTGCCAAACGGACATTGCCCAAATATTTAATTTTGTCCAAGCTTCTTGATTGCGGGAAGATGTTGTCCTTAGCAATAAGGCTTTTTAACTCCGGATAAAATACAAAATTTTGATTTAACAAATATTGCGTCTTGCCTTTTTTTGTTTTCGTTAAAACAAATTTAATCTTAACTAGGTTCACTAATTCCTTTTTCATTTTTTTCACTACCAGCATGTTTCGTTGAGCAATATCACCAATTTCATATTCATGTTCTGGATTTTGCAAAAAAAATCGCAACAATCGCATCTTTTCTTTTGAGCCGAAAATAGCTTCTAAAACATCAGACATATCAGGTTTTATCTTAACAACTTACCTTCCCCGCCATAGGATAAATTATTAAATTAAGAAATTAAATTTTATATTACCAGCCAGCGCCCAATTCCAGTCTTTATCTAAGTATAATGGCTTATTTTTCAAAAGTAAACCCCGCCTACAGTTGCACTTTAATCTTCATTTCTTGCGTTTCCCGCACCACAGTCAACTCGATTTCCTCACCAGATTTAAATTGATACATGAGATCAGCCAGATTATTAGTCAAATCAATCTCCTTGTCATTTACCTTGGTAATAATATCATTTACCTGCAATCCAGCCTTTTGCCCAGGATAACCGTCAATCAAAGCAAGTCCTTGCTGGCCTGACGGCGAATAAATAATCACGCCCTTAGAAAGCGGGATGTTATTAGTCAAAGCATATGTCCTAGTCAGCACTACATAATAGATGCCGAGCTTTGGATTCTTGTCCAGTTCGTGTTTAATTGCCCGGTCAATAACATTTCGCACCTTATTTGAAGGTATCCCGAAATATGTACTATCACTGCCTTGTTTTCTTAATCCCACAATCCCGATAACTTGGCCGGAATAATCCACAATTGGACCGCCGACGATGTCCATATTGGCGGTAAAATCAGCCGCGAAAACACCTTCCAATTTTTCCGACGATGAGATGTCCCGTCCAAATAAATTAAACACGGAATCGAAACTACTCACAATGCCGGCGACATATTTATTTGAATTGGAGTTTAACTTATTTCCAATAGCAATGATTTTTTCTCCTGATTTTGTATCGGTGGAATTTCCAAATGATATTACTGGCAAGTTGCTCGCATTTATTTTAAGAAACGCCAGATTGCTATAGGAGTCAACGCCAATTAGCTCGCCGTCATATTCGCCCCCGTCATAAGTAATAATTTTATATTTTGCATCAACTAAATTCAGCGCATCAGCATATGTCATAATCATTCCATCGCTAGTCACAACCACACCCGTCCCATTCATATGTGTCGGCTTGTCGGATACTATTTTTTTGCTGACTAACTTAGCATCTTTCTTTTGAACTTGATAAGAAATAATATCCACCACCGATGAAGAAGCTTGGTTGGATATTTTATTAATGGAAGTTTCTTCCCGGATATAAACCTGTTCCGTTTTATTTATGATAGTTGTTTCTTCCGCTGATCTTTTTAAGAAATCATGCTTTTTGAAAAAATCCGTCGCGCTGAGATAGGGGAAAAAATAACGGTCAAAAACCAGTCCGCCAAAACCGCCGATAATCAAAATTCCCAATAAAATTAACACCTTTTTAGACATCTTCCTCATCATAAAATAAAATATAAAAAATTAAATAATCGGCATCCATTTACTGCTTAATAGTACTAAAACCACTAAACAAGAAAAAAATACCATATTCGCTACTACCCGTTTTCGGCTCAATAGATTCAAAAAATAACTCTGGGTCAAATCCCAGAGAACATAATAAAGTATAAGGGCAATCACCCCCGTAGTCAAATATCCAAACGGCCAATAATTCATCGTCCAAATCATCTCTGCCATAATCAACGCTAACAGAAAACTATACATCCAAATTTTTTTTCGTTCATCTTTTTTAATAATCGCGAAATATTGAAAGCTCACCAAGAGCGTAGCCACTAAATAGACCAGCATCAAATAATAGAGTGGCACCAAGAAATTCAAATATAATCCATAGGCGCTCGCATAAGAGAAGAATATGGTGGTTGCTGTCGCAGCCATGTTCATTCCTTTCGCCGTCTGATCGCCGGAATATTTTCCTAGGCGATAAGCGCTAAACAAAGAAAGATAAAACATGCTCGAAGCCAAAACAATAAAGATTAATTGTTCATACTTTCCACTAATCAAATTTAGCAAAGCTATTGAGGACAGAATAAAAAATACTGGTAAGATTGCAAAAATCCATTTACCACCAATGCTTCTGCCTTCATACAATGAAATCGCAAATAAAAAAATTGTCGCCACCGTGACATATGTCCCTTTTGCCGGAGTTGCCTCTAGACTTGAGACAAAAACCAAACTAAGCAAAAAAATCAAACTAAATAGCAATGGTCGGAGTTTCAAAAACATCTTGAATAATCTTAAATATGCTGAAATTATAACACTTTAATCAAACAAAAACAATTACCCAAATATGGCTAGGCACGGAACTTTTAAACAAAAAAGTCCCGATTGCTCGGGACTTTTTTCGCTCTAAAGGGCTTTATTCCATGGAAATAGCCACTACTGGACAGCTATCCACTACTCCTTGGCAGTCGCAATCACCACATTCTTCGGAAATCACATGAGATTTTCCACCTTCAAGTTTGAACACGTTTGGGCATAATGATTCGCATGTTCCACAACCGATGCAAAGATCTGCATCAACTTTAATTTTTGCCATACTTTTTTATTCTCAATCCACTTGCTTTTAACCAAGCACCTGAATTAAAAATTTGAATTAAAAATTATTTATCTAATAATTGTCCGAGTGATGATGATGCGCCGCCAGCGGATTCTTTTTTAACATTTGCTTCAAAGTTTCGCATGTCATCCGCCGTAAAATCAATTCCTCCATCACCATTCCAGCTCATCCCGCGCAACAATACCAATATCCTAACATTTTTTTCTTTTTCCAACAACCACTCAGAAAAAGTCCTTGCTCTAATAAAAATCTGACTCAATTTAACCTTCTCTACACCATCTTCCTTCTTCTTGTCTTCAACTCGGATGATATGATACCCCAATGAGCTTTCAATGATTTCGCTTTGTTGGTTAACATTCAGTGCCAGCGCAGTGGTCGCAATTTCTGGCAACATCTGGTCATAACTAAACCAGCCTAGTGCCCCACCATTCTTAGCGCTTTCACCATCGGAAACATCTTTTGCCACGGAATTAAAGTCCTGACTTGCCCCCAATCTCGCCTGGGCTTTTTCTATTTTTTTCTTAGCCTCAATCCAGCGCACATCAGTTTTGCGCATATCGGCAGATAATATCTGCTTATACATGTCCGGCTTAACAACTTTTTCTTTAAAATCTTCCAGCGTCCAACCATAAAGATTTTTCAAATTATTCTCCAATCCATCCGTCGTCCCATACTGCGTTCGCCTTTTTTCAACTTCATCTGCAATCATGGCCGGCGTAATTTTAATGCCTGATTCATTAGCAGTAATCTCAATAATCTTATTCTCAACCAGCTTTATCATCAAATCACGCTCCTTTACTTTCAACATTTTTCTGCCCTCGTCACTGTTAAAATCAGCGGTGAAACCAAGCTTGGAAAAATCCTGATTTTCATAAAATTTTCTTACCGCCGCAACATTTTCCTGTAAATCGCGCATTGAAATAAAATGCACGCCATCAATCACAATCGCCGGATAAGGAAAAATAGCTGTGGCTTTTTTTGTCAGCCCATTATCAACTCCAAAGCCATAAATAATTACGCTAAAAATAACAAGCAACCCGATTGCAACACTAGCAACTGCATAAAAAATAGTGCTGATTGAAACTTTTTTATTTTTTTCCATATAGACCGAGCTTCATTCTAATTAAAAAAATATTTATACCATTTCTTAAAATTTGACATTTGAACCGCAGGCTCTGGCGCGCTAACTGCAAGCTCTTTTTCAGCATCGCCAGCATCCTCGTCTTTCGGCGCTTTAGCAATGCCTGATTTGATAATAACCACATTCTCATCTGGATTTTGCAAATTAAGCCGATCCTTCGCCTCTCGCTCTTGATATTCACGACTCTGCAAATAGGCAATCTTCTCTTGAATCAAATCATTCTCCCGGCTAACTTTTTCCGCCTCCTGTTGCAAAGCCTCTATCTCTGCCTGCACCTGCTTTTTTTTATTCAACTCTTTATACGTAGAGAATATTACAAAGCCAATAGCTAAAACCCCCAAGCACAAAAAAAGCCCCAGAAAAAATGATTTTTTACCACTGGCCATATGTCCGTTCCTATTTAAGAGTTAGAAGTGGTGCAACAGATAGTGCCACCATTGCCAAAATAGCCAGAACAGAAATAACTACCCAGATTCGTTGTATTCTTCGACGTCTTTTTTTCGTATGCATATTTAAAGTATAGCAAAAATTTTAGCACAAAACAATCCAACAGCTATCGCTTCAAAACCGCCAAGAACGCTTCGGAAGGAATAGAGACCTTGCCGATGTTCTTCATTTTCTTTTTTCCTTTTTTCTGCTTTTCCAAAAGTTTTCGCTTACGCGTGATGTCCCCGCCGTAGAGACCGCTAATCACATCCTTGCGGAAAGCCTTGATAGTTTCTCTCGCAATCACCTTCCCACCAATTGAAGCTTGGAGAGCCACTTGAAAATTTTGTTTCGGCAAAGAGTCTTTCAATTTTTCCACAATTCGTTTCCCTTCCGCAAAAGCCCGCTCCGCCGGAACAATATGAGAAAACGCTTCAATCTTTTCATTAGCCACTAAAATGTCTAGCTTCACTAAATCATAAGGACGATATTCCGAAACTTCATAATTCATCGAAGCATAGCCTGAAGAAGCACTTTTCAAATCGTCGTGCATATTAATAATCACATCCATTAAAGGGCAATTAAATGACAGCACCAAGCGTTCGGCATCAATATATTCCGTATTCACATATTCCGCCCGGGCATTTTTCATAATTTCCATAATCGCCCCCAGATAGACAGTTGGAGAAATAATGTTCAACTTCACATACGGTTCATAAATTTTTTCTAAAATTGAGGGATCGGGCATTTCCGTGGCCGAATATATTTTTGTTCGTTCGCCATTTCCATTTTTCAATTCTAATTCATAGACCACGCTCGGAGTGGTGATGGTTGGACTAATTTCAAATTCCCGTTCCAAACGCGATTGAATAATTTCCAAATGCAACATTCCCAAGAACCCGCAACGAAAACCGCGGCCCAAGGCCTGGTTTGATTCCGGTTCAAATTCAAAAGCGGCATCATTCAACTTCAGCTTATCCAGCGCATCGCGCATCAAGTTATAATCATCGCCTTCAATCGGATAGAACGAGGCATAGACCATTGGCGTCACTTTTTTATATCCCGGCAAAGCTTCTACTTTTTCCCGATAACCCGCTAAGGTAATTGTGTCACCCACCCGGCAATATTCCACGCTCTTAAAGCCCGTTGCAAGATAACCAATATCTCCCGCCGTTAAGTTTTCACATTTTTGTAAATCTGGTTTGAAATATCCCACTTCCACCACATCACTGTCGGCCATACCAGCCATCATCGTCACTTTAGCATCTCTTTTTACACTGCCATCCAAAATTCGCACATATGCCACTACCCCTTTATAGGTGTCATATTTGGAATCGAAAATTAATGCCCGCAAAGGTTTTTCTACATCCCCTTTTGGATAGGGTACGGTTTTCACAATTTCCTCCAAAAGCTTATCCACTCCTAAGCCAGTCTTGCCGGAAACTTCAAAGATGTCTTCTTCTTTGCAACCCAAAACATGAATAATTTCTTTTTTTACTTTTGGTGCATCTGCATTTGGCAAATCCACTTTATTCACCACCGGAATAATTTCCAAACCTTGTTCAATAGCTAAATATAAATTCGACAGCGTCTGGGCTTGCACACCCTTAGTGGCATCTACCAAAAGCACTGCCCCTTCCACCGCAGCTAAAGACCGGGAAACCTCATAACCGAAATCAACATGCCCTGGGGTGTCAATCAAATTCAGAATATATTTTTCGCCATCAAGCTCATAATCCATGCGCACCGGTTGCAATTTGATAGTAATCCCCCGTTCGCGTTCCAAATCCATCTGATCCAAGAGCTGAGCCTTCATATCGCGCTTTTCCACGGTGTGCGTCAACTCCAAAAGCCGATCAGAGAGAGTTGACTTGCCATGATCGATATGGGCGATTATACAAAAATTGCGAACATTTTTTTGACTCATATAGTCCTCATCTTATATCAAAAGCAAACAAAAATCAATGTTTGCCGATATTGCTCTGCAAACACAAAAAAATCACCCAGTCCTGGATGATTTTTTTCACGCGAGAAATATATTAGAAGATTAGCTAACAGCTAAAATTTTAAAATCAATTTTTCCACCCGGAGTTTCAATTTGCACGGAATCATTTTTCTTTCTTCCAATAAAACCCTTACCAATTGGCGACTCATTGGAAATTTTCTTTTCCGCTGGATTGGCTTCATTTGAACCAACAATTTGAAATTCCATTTCTTGGCCATTGGTAGCAACTTTCACTTTTGAACCAATTTGCGCCACATCAGTTGCAGCGGCATCATATGCCACCACGGTTGATTCTTTTAACATGAATTCTAGCTCAGCAATCTTAGCTTCGTTTTCTGCTTGCTGTCTTTTCGCTTCGCTATATTCTGCGTTTTCACTCAAGTCACCTTGTTCCTTCGCTTCTTTTATCGCGTCGGCAATTCCTTGCCTAATTGTAGTTTTCCTATTTTCCAATTCTTCCTTAATTTTTCGCAACCCTTCTGCAGTTATAAGTTTTGACATCGTTATCTCCTTAAATTTAATTAAAAAATATTTATTTCAAAAAAAAATAAATATTTACTTGCCAAATTGTATCATATTGAAGCTAAATGTCAAACACTGATTTTAAGCTTTATTAATCGAAGATTTTTCACCCACCCACAAAAGCTTAAATACAAAAATGTTTAGAAGAATTTATCTATTTTGCAATTCAGTTTCAATCAACTCCCGCAACATATTTATATCGATTACTCCATTCTTGAATTGATTGTTTACAAAAATTGCCGGCGTCCCGGAAACTCCGAAATCATTGGCTTCCTTGATAATACTATCAACTTGCGCTTGATATTTTTTGTCTTGTAAGCAAGTATTGAACTGGCCAAGATTCATGCTTAGCCCTTTAGCGTATTCCTTGAATAAATAATCATCTTTAGCGTTAGACCACTCATCTTGTTTGGCGAATAGACGATCGCCATATTCCCAAAACTTATTCTGCTCATTTGCGCAATCCGCCGCTAAAGCTGATTGAGTGGATTGTTCACTAACCGTCAGTGGAACATTTTTATACACGAATTGCACGCGGTCGCCGAATTCTTTCATTGCACTACGCAGCACCGTCCAAAAAATCTTACTATAAGGACACTGGAAATCGGCAAAAACAAAAACTTTCACCTCGGAATCATTTTTCCCAAAATAGACATCCCCGTCACTCAAGGCCGGATTTTCCAAATATTTCCCCGGCACCATGCCTAGTTCCTGGGTTTTCAATAAATATTTTTTATTTTTTTCTTCAAATATCATTTGCGCTTGAGCATAAAGATCCGTCTTCACTACTCCGTCAGACAAAACAAAGGCCGGCAAACTTTTTATACCTAAGCTATTAATTAAATTTTTTCCTTCACTGGAATTATAGGCCACTTTCCTCGGGCTGATTGTCGGCATAACGCTTCGAAGCCACACCAATATTTCATCCGGCTTGCATTCCGCGCAAGTGTCATCATTAACAACTTGCACATCCACAATTGGCTCATTATACGCCACCCACGTTCGGCCGTCTACTTGGAATAATTCAGTTTTCCCTAGGTTTTTTCGAGAAAATCCTGCTCCGCGAATAAGTTGCGCCGTATCGATAAAAAGACTGCCCGTTAAAAGACCGGCTAATAAAATAATTGTTGAGGCTAGATTCTTAATTTTATTCTCCATATACTTATTGCTTAGCGTTTATTTGCTCGTTTAATAAACTATCCTGCATCTTATTTAAAGCAAAATCATGCGGACCGATTTTCATTTTATAATCATCAAAACCAATTGTAATTCTTTTTTCCGCCTCATTCTTAATCGCGATGCCAATAAAAAACCCCAGGACGAAAATCAAACCCAGCTCGATATATAAATCAGCTTTTCTAAATTTACGTTTCTCCTCAATTTTAATTGAATTTTCTCCGTCCATAATTAAATCCTAATGCCTTTTCTTTTCTCGCCAGCCTAGCACAAACAAAAAAAGCCCACAACTTGCGCTTTTTAAAATTTATTGTCTAATATTATAATGCCTATTCCTTCCGTAAGGCCTCCATTGGCGATAGACGCGAAGCGGTGCGGGCTGGGTAGTAACCAAAGACTACGCCCGTCACAACGGCAAAGCCAACACCGATTGCAACGCCTAATCCAGAAACTCCAAAAGTAATCAAAAAGCCAGCGTTATTGGCAATTCGAGTTGCTATATAGCAAACAACTGCGCCAATTGCAATTCCAACCAATCCACCCAGGACTGTGACAAAAATTGCTTCAAATAAAAATTGTTTCAAAATACTGGAATTTTTCGCTCCCACTGCTTTTCGTAAACCAATTTCCGCTGTTCGCTCAACCACGGAAACATACATGACATTCATAATTCCCACTCCGCCGACAATTAAAGAAATTGAAGTTAAGGAAATCAATAACAAATTTATTATCAAAAACACTTTATCCAGAATACTTGCGACTTCAGCAATAGAATTCACCGCGAAATCGTCTTTATTTGGATCAGTAATTTTATGTTCGCGTCGCATAACATCCGTCGCTTCAGCAATCGTCGCATCCGTTAAATTCTTATCTTTTAATTTAAAAATAGCAGATTGCACGTAATCAACTCCCGCAATCTTTTTTTGATAAGTCCTGAGTGGCACATATGCCAAATCATCAAAATTAAAAAATCCAGTTGCGCCTCGTGATTGCAAAACTCCAATCACGCGATAATTTACATTCTTTATTTTAATGTTTTTTCCTAAAGGATCTTCTTGCTTAAATAAAGCTTCTTTCACGTTACTGCCCAAAACAACGACTTGATCCAAACTCTTATCCTCCTCGTCGGTATACGCCCGGCCTTCAGCAATTTTTGCCTGCTTATCCAACTGAAAAGTTCCGCTTGTTGCAGCATATAACATTGTCCGTTTGGTTTCTGCGCCATAGCTAGACACTGCCTGTCCAATATTGGCCGCATACCAGCCAGCTACATTTTGAATTTTACTCACCGCTTCAACATCTTCAATCTTCAGCGTCGTTATAAGGCCACTAGAAACCCCGCGAAAATTTTGCGACGAATTTTTACTTACCTGCGGAACTTTCACTTCAATCTGAATTATGTCCGTTCCGAAAGCTTCAATTTGTCCAACAACATAACTCTTCACTCCCATTCCAAGCGACAACACTAAAATAACCGCCACAACGCCAATCACAATTCCCAGCACTGACAAAACAGTCCGCCCCATATTGGAAACGAGATTTCTTAAAGCTAATTTAATTGAAACTAAAATTTCATGCATAAAAATTTTAACAACTCGTAACTAGTAATCCGTAATCAGTAAAGAGAAAATTTCATTTTACTGGTTACTAGTTACGGATTACGAATTACTCATACCTCAACGCTTCCATTGGACTTATCCGCGACGCCTTGCGCGCAGGATAGATTCCAAAAATCAAACCAATAACCACAGACACTAGCGTAGCAATCAAAACTGATTGCGGTAGAATTATAAACTCCCAATTATATCCAAAAATATTTGTCACTACTTTTGAAGTAATAAAAGCTACAAAAATTCCGCCAATAATGCCGACTAATCCGCCAGCTAAAGTAATCGTGGCTGATTCAATCAAAAATTGCAACATAATAGTTGAATTTTTTGCCCCAACCGCTTTTCGCAGTCCCACTTCGCGCACTCGTTGATTCACCGAAATAAGCATAATGTTCATAATTCCCACCCCGCCGACAATTAAAGAAATTGATCCCACGGCTAACAAAAAATATCGCAGCACATCAGTTATGCTCGTTAATGTGTCCAGCGCTGAAGCCGTGTCGCGCACTGAGAAATCATCATCCGCCGGATTCTTGATATCATGTTGAATCCGCAAAGTTTTTGTGATATCCTCCTTGGCTACCGCTATCTCATCGGCATTTGCTACTTTAAAACGCGTAAAAGACAAATAATCAATTCCTAAAATTATTTTCTGTGCTGTTTTTAAAGGCAAAATAACCGATTCATCCGGCCCAGAAACTCCAAAGCCAGAAGCGCCTTTTTCCTTCGTTACTCCCACTACCGTAAAAGATTCTTTTTTAATCTTTATCTTTTTATTTACCGGGTCATCAGTCCCGAATAAATCTGTTGCCGCCGTTGCCCCCAAGACGACCACCCGCGAAAGATTTGTGTCTTCATCTGGAGTAAAAAATCTCCCTCGGGCTATTTCAACATTTTCCACGTCAATATAATTATGCGTCACGCCCATCAAAGTTATGGAAGTATCTTTCCCCCCATACGTCACAATTTCATTTCCTTGCACATAAGCACAGCCATATTCTATTTCCGGCACATTCTTTTTATTAGTCAGGGCTAAAAAATCATCATATTTCAAAGTCGTGACCACAATTCCCAATGCTTGCGCTGGCGGGCCTTTTTCATCTGATGCGCCCGGCAAAACGCCCACTAGATTCGAGCCAATACCCTTGATTTGATCCAAAATTAAGGCTTGGGCCGATTGCCCCACTGCCATAATCACAATCACCGCCCCTACTCCAATCACAATTCCCAGAATCGTCAAAAACGAACGAAACTTATTCGCCATCAAATTCCTAAATGAAATTTTTATCGGATCCGTAATGCGCATAGCTCATAAAATCTAATTTCTAAAAACTAATAACTAAATAAATTTCTAAAGACTAAAATAAAAAAATTAGGCTTTAATACTTTAAACTTTATTTAGATTTTAGTAATTAGACCTTAGCCTTATTTTAATAGTTCTCCATCTACCGCGAAACGACGATTAGCAATTGGTTGGTCAGAAACAATGGTGCCATCCTTCATAAGAATAATGCGCTTGCCGTGTTCCGCAGTAAAGGTTTCGTGGGTCACCAAGATAACGGTGTGACCTTCGTCGTTAAGTTTTTGCAAAATTTTCATAACTTGCGTACCGGATTTGGAATCCAAGTTACCAGTTGGCTCATCAGCAAAAATCACGCTAGGATTATTCACTAAAGCCCGAGCAATCGCCACGCGCTGGCGTTCACCGCCGGAAAGTTGATTGGAAAAATAGTCTTTACGATGCTCCATACCCACACTGCGCAAAGCCTGTAAAACTTTTGGCATATTATTTTCAGAAATTTTTCTGTCATACAGAAGCGGCAACTCCACATTTTCAAAAACTGTAGTGCGGGGCAATAAATTAAAAGTTTGAAAAACAAACCCAATTTTTTCATTGCGAAATTCCGCCGACTCATCCTCAGAAAAATTATTTACATTTCTCCCGTCAAACAAATATTCTCCGCCAGATGCTCGATCAAGCAATCCCAACATCTGCATCAAAGTCGATTTTCCGGAACCCGATGGCCCCATAATCGAAACGAATTCACCCTTGGCAATATCAAAAGAAACCCCGCAAACGGCCAACGTCGAAACGCCCTCATTTTCATAAGTCTTGCACAAATTTTTAACTTGGATTATACTTGACATGTTTAATTTTGAAATTTAAAAAAATATTCCGCACCTAGCGAAGTGCGTTTCTAAATTCCAGCGCATGAGCGTTAAGAAATTCTCACTTCCTTTATGCCCGATTTGAGAATTTTAGCGAATAAGCTAGGAATTTAGACAGCACGAGCCTGGTGCCGGCGGTTTCTTTCTGCCACTTTATTTGCCGCCAAAGAAAGTGGCGCATCGCTATTGTGTCTTTGAAAAAGTCACAACTTTTTCACCCACTTTCACACCCAACAGAACTTCCACCATCCCATCATCGCCACTTAAGCCAATCGCGATTTTTCTCTTTTCCGTCACATTCTTAACTGCATCCAGCATAACCTCAGTCGTAGCTTGCTTGCCATCATATTGTACTGCCCGCATCGGCATCATCAAAACATTATTTTTCTCCGCTGTGCGCACATCGATATTGGCTGTCATTCCCGCTTTTATTTTTTCCTGCAAATTATCCAGATTTAATTTGATGCGATAATAAACAACATCCTGGATAACTGTTGACGCTGGATCAATCGACGTCACCGTCCCAGAAAAAACTTCATTATCCCCAAAAGCATCAAGCGTAATGTCCGCTTTTTGCCCAACATTCAACTTTGCAATATCTGATTCTGGAACATTAGAAAAAATAATCAAATCATTTTGTTTGGCCACTGTAACAACTGGCGAATTCATCGCCACATTTTCTTCCGCATCAACCGAACGGCCAATCACAATGCCATCAATCGGGGAAACTAAGGTTGTGTCATTAATTTGTGAAACAATTGCTCGCACCTGAGCCTCAGCTGATCTAATTCTCTCTTCTTGTGCTTGTTTTTGGAAATACTTATACGTACTTGGACTATTTTTCATATTACTCAAAGTATTTTTTTGAACACTAACCTCATGTTGCGCCTGATTCAGCTGCGCTGGCAAAGTTCCTTTTTCAATCACCGCCAAAACCTGACCCACCGAAACAACATCACCCACATCCACACCAATTGATTCAACTTTTCCGCCGGTCTTAAACGACAAATCAATTTGCTCATTTGGATCAACATTTCCCGTCACGGAAACAGTTTGCCTCAAATCGCCTTTCTGCACATCCGCCGTTGTATACACAGTTACTGGCGCTTTTGGCTTTAGCCAAACATAACCACCCCAGCCAATGAGCAAAACAACAACTATCCAAAATACTTTTTTCTTTGACATAAATATATTTAAATTTTATTTAGGACTTACGCATTTGATGAGAAAATTACTTACAGTTAGCATTATTAGTCTAATTAAACTTTAGATAATAAGGGTGCATTTCACTTAGGCTCTACGCGGTTGCTATAGGAATTTTTGAAGCAAGTGCGTAAGTCCTATTATAATAATCCGCCTTGTTTCATTTTTGCATCCAACGCCTCATTCACTAAGGCATCTGCGATCTTATTCTTCTCCCGCAACACATGATGAAATGAAACCGCCTTGAAATCCAGCATCATGTTCCAAATTTCAATAAAAAACTTTTGAATCTTTTCATCCTTTAGGCGATATTCATGATTCAATTGTTTCACTACTAGCTCACTATCTAAAAAACATTTAATTGAAACGCTTTTTAATTGTGCATTCCCGACTAATTGTTTTATTTTCTTCAAACCTAAAATCAGCGCTTCATATTCCGCCTCATTATTCGTCCGCTCACCGATACATTCGGCATATTTTTTATTTAGTGTTTCAATCCAAACACCAATGCCAGCCGGCCCTGGGTTGCCCCGTGAACCACCATCAGTATACATTATTATTTCCTTTTCCATAGTGAAATATTATCACATTTTGCTTTTTTAGGGAAACATCGCTTAATCCAAGCAAATAAAAAATGGGTATCAGATAAATCTGACACCCATTTCGCAGAAAACGAATCAATCTCGCCTTACTGCCGATACAACGCATAAGCCTCAGCGAGGCTCATTTTCTTCTTCTTTGCCAATCCCAGAAAAAGGTCGCTACCCGACACCTTCTCCAGCACCCGCTTAACATCGAATAAAGAAATTTTCTTCTCCCGCTGAACTTGAACAACTAGCTCATGCAATTCAACAGGTCCAATCTCAAAAAATCGATTGCCTAGGCCAATTAAGATCAGGATTACCCCGATTATAATCATCGGCTTGTTAGTTGCTAGCAAGCGAATTTCTGCCAGGATAATCTCCTCATAGGAGAACACATCCACCCGGCTAGGCTTGATGTTCAGCCTTGTTGGCATAAATCTTATGCGAGCTCTTGTTGGCACGGTTCGAAAACCCTGCGAACGAAGATCTTTATTGACAATAAGTCCCCGACGCATATTACCAATAATCCCATCTAAAGAAAAACTTTCCCCGTCAACAATTAAACTACCTAAATTTGATCTGCTTCCCATACTGACAACTCCTTTTTCCCTCGTTGAGATTAAACTAAAATGAACTGCCTCTTTTTTTACACTTCTTTCTATTCTACTACAAAATTCACTATTTGTCAACAGTGAATTTTCAACTCTCGTAATATTATCCCTCATTTAAGCCACATTTAAGCAAAAACTTATTCGGCAGTTTTTTTCAAATCAATCAAATTTAACTGCATCTTTTTATTCCCGTTCCATTCATCTTGTTGCAGATTGAAAACGACGTCCATAACATCCCCTTTTTGCAATTCCGGAAATTTTTCTCCAAAGCTAAAGCCAATCCCCGCAAAAATTTTCGAACTATCATTTTTGGCCCGCAAGGATAATTTTAGATGTTTGCTCCCTGTGCCCACCACCCGCAAATCATCAATTAACATATTCTTCATTAAAAAAACTGGTTCTTTATTTCCTTGGCCAAAAGGCTCCATCAATCTGATTTCTTCCAAAAGTTCCCAGCTGACTTGGTTTGGGCTAATCTCCAAATCAATCTCTATCTCTGGCGCTAAGTCCTTGCCTTGCAAATCTGTTTCAATAATTTGCGCCATTTTTTCATAAAACTTATCCATATTTTCCGGCAACACCCGCACCCCAGCGGCTTGAGAATGCCCGCCAAAACGAATCAGTAAATCAGAACATTTTTCCAGAATTTCAATAATGTTTACCGCGGGAATACTGCGAAATGATCCGACAAACTCTTTTTCTTGTTTTTGAAAAACCGCAATCGGCTTATTTAATTCCGATGATATTCTTCCAGCAATCAAACCAAGAATTCCCACTTGCCAATGCTCATTAGCCGCAAAAATCAGTTTTCTGTCTTTAAATAAATTTTGCGCAATCGCTTTGACTTCCCGCACAATTTCTTTGGTAATTTTTTGCCTCTTTTGATTGCTTGCTTCGACCTCCAGCGCCATATTGCGCGCCGAAGCAACACTTTCTTCCACAATTAAATTATAGGAAGCGCTCGCATGATTCATCCGCCCGGAAGCATTGATTCTAGGGGCAATTTGGAAAGCTACTTTTTGCGTATCGGGAATATTATTTTCGTCAATCACGATTTTTCCAACTTTAAACATTTCTAACAATCCGACATTTCTCGTTTTTGATAACACCACCAAGCCATATTTCGTCAAAATCCTATTTTCCCCGAGAAGCGGAACGCAATCAGCAATTGTCCCGATTGCCACTAAATCCAAGAGCCATTTCAACTGCTCCTTATTTTTCGGATCAATCTTTTCATACAACGCTTCAGCTAATTTGAAAGCCACACCCACTCCGGCTAAGTCCGCGAAAGGATAGCCACAATTTTCCATATGCGGATTAATCAACGCCACCGCCTCCGGCAAAATTTTCGGCACATGATGATGATCAGTAATAATCACATCAACCTTATTCAATTTAGCAAAGGCTACTTCTTCAACATTAGTTATTCCGCAATCCACCGTAATGATCAAACTCACACCGCTCTCTTGCAATTTTTTAATGGCCTCAATATTCATTCCATAGCCTTCCGTTTGCCGATCGGGAATATATACTTCCATCCCAGAAAACCCCAGTTGCGTTAAAGTTTCAAAAATTATGGCCGTCGCAGTCACGCCATCAGCATCATAATCTCCAAAAATGCCAATTTTTTCCTGATTCTTTTTTGCCGTCGCAATCCGCGAAACAGCCTCATCCATTGCATTAAATAAAAATGGGTCATGCACGCCAGAAGAATAACTGGGATTAAAAAATTCTTCAATCACCGTTTCTTTAGCAAGCCCCCGTTCAGCCAACAGGCGCAAAATAAGCCGGCTATACTTAGTATTAATTTGAGAATCCGCTGATTCTAAATTATTTTTTATTTTCCAGTTATTTGTCATATCCGTAAATTAAAACGAGGCCAAACCTCGCTTTAAATATTTTATTATTTTTCAAATTTAATCCTGCTCTTTACCGCATTTTGAACAAACAAACTTAGCCGAGAATTCATGGGATTGTGCGTCCCGCAAATGCAAGGAAAGAACAGCATCTCCCAAACAACTATTGCATTGCATTTTTTCATTAAAATGCATATCCTGCGCCAATTTAATGGCGTCTAATTCATTGAAGTTAAATTTCAATCTATATTCAACCATATGCAACGCCGTTTTCACTCGCTCCACCGCTTCATTAGGAGTACACATATCGCGCGTAATAAAATCCGCCACCCCTAACTCCGTCGCCCGCTTCCGATCGTCTTCGCGCCCCATATGTGAAGAAATTATCACCGGAATACTGCTGGTTGCAATATTCTTCTTCAAAGCCTCCACCATGGCAAAGCCGTCCATTCTGGGCATGATTATTCCCGTAAAAATAACATCTGGCATGCTTTTCGTGGTTTTATCTAAACCTTCTACGCCGTCAATGGCTTCTTCAACCTCAAAACCATTGCGCTTAAAAACATTTACATACATTCCTCGCACTAAATCATCATCATCGACAATCAGAATCTTAGTAGGCTTGTCCATAGTATTTTAATTTAAAAAAATTATATTACAATTTTGACATCTACTGCGATAGCTCCTCTTCCATCATTATAGATAAGAATTGGGTTTATATCAAATTCCTTAATTTCCGGAATTTCATGCGCCAAAAAGCTTATTCCATACAAAATATCCACCATACCTTCCAAATCGTAGGCTTTTTGTCCGCGAGTTTCCTGAAAAAGGAATTGTATCTTGCTGTTCATAATCTTTTCTCGAATAGAAGCTTTATTAAAAGCTGGCAATAAAAAATCAACCATTTTAAAAACTTCTGTATAAATCCCGCCTAAGCCGAAAACAACTATTGGACCGAAGATTGAATCATCTTTTATGCCGACAATTATTTCAGTTTTTCTTTCCAGCATCGGCTGAATAATAAAATTCTCTCCCGGAAAATTATTTTTTATAATTCCAATCGATTTCAATAGCTCTTCTTCAGACTTAATCCCCAATATCAAGCCCTGCTTATCAGTCTTATGCAAAACCTTATCACTATCAACTTTAACCACCACCGGATATTGAATATTCGTTAAATCCGCTTCGCCCCAAATATTAATACATTTAACTCCATATAGCGCCATAGCCCGACTAGCTTCTGAAAAAAATAATGCCGTACGTCCTTCTTCTTTGGCTTTTTCTATCAAATCTAGCACCTTTTTTTTACGCTCCGCATCCACCTCGGCGAGCAAAATATCTTTTTTATCTTGCTTGCGAGCACCCCAAGCGAAATAATCATTCAATGTCTTAACCGCTTGGTCAGGAAACATAAAATTAGTGATAGCGCTATCTTTTAGTTTTTCAATAGCTGCTTCCACTCTTTCGCCTCCAATAAAAATCGTCGCCACATTTTTATCAGTTTTTTCGCCGAAAGCGATAATCTTATCGGCGATTTTATCCACTGGCGTCTGATCTTGCGGAGTTAAAACGCAAAAAATAGAACCCACGCCATCAATTTCCTCCAGCACATTCAACGCTTTTTCATAACGCTCTTCGCCCGCATCGCCCAAAAGATCAATTGGATTTTCCACGGAAGATTCCTCCGGCAGAAATGCCCGCAATTTATCTTTTTCTTCTGGCGCTAAATTCACCAATTCGATTTTCATTCCCCGAAAAGCATCCGTCGTTAAAACCCCTGGACCGCCCGCGTTAGTGATCACCGCTACTCCAGAATTTTTCGGCACCTCAATGTTGGAAATTAACTTTATCAAAGAAAAAAATTCTTCCAAATTTTCCGCCCGCAAAACACCAGTTTGATCAAATATCGTCGTCATAATTTCATCACTGCCAGCCAACGCTCCAGTATGGGAGGATATAGCCTTTTGTGATTTTTCTGTTTTTCCCGCCTTTAGAATAACAATGGGCTTGGAAATCCCTCTTGCCGTTTCAATGAAGCGCTTGCCATCCTTGATTCCCTCCAAATACATGGCAATTACTTTTGTTTTTTCATCCTTATCCAAAAATTCCAACAATTCCGTTTCATCTATTTGCATCTTGTTCCCGACGGAAATAATATGCGAAAATTTTATATTATCTTTTCTAGCAATATCCATAATTGCCACTGCTAAGGCGCCCGATTGAGAAACAAAAGCCACATTGCCAGCTTCCGGCATTCCGCCGGCAAACGAAGCATTTAACTTCATATTCGGCACAATAAACCCCAAACAATTCGGACCGAGGATATTCAAGTCGTGCTCTTGCGCAAATTGCAGCAAAGCATCTTCCCTCTTTTTCCCTTCCGCACTAACTTCGGAAAAACCTGCGGAAATAATAACAAAATTTTTCACTTTACTCGCGCCTTCCTGCACAACTTCCGGCACGAATTTAGCTGGAACGGAAATAATCGCCAAATCGACTTCGCCTTCTATCTCACTTAATTTTGCATAACACTTCTTCCCGAATAACTCTTGATGTTTTGGATTCACAAAAAAAACTTCACCAGAATAGCCCAGTTTAGTAATGTTATCCACGAGCACCCGCCCTATTTTCCCTGTTTCTTCTGAAGCACCAACGATTGCAATCTTTCTTGGCTTAAACAGCCTTTCTAATTTTGACATTTTTTCTTTATTAATTCTTAATTCTCTTTTGCAATTCCTCAAGGGAGAGAAGTCCCTCTACTCCGCCATAAAATTTAACTGCGTTTCCGCCATTAGCAATTCCCCAGCGCAAACACTCTTCTATTTGATTATCACCCATATAACCCGCTAAAAATCCACTCGCGAAAGCATCGCCCGCGCCAGTTGAATCAACAGCTTCTTCTTTTATAGCAGCCACATGAATAATGTCATTGTCCGCACAGCCCCAAGCGCCATTGCTTCCATCCGTCAAAACCAAAACATCCATACCGAGCCCTTTTATTTTTCTAATTAAAAACTCTTCGTTATTTAAATTATTATTGTCCATTTCTCCAAGCGCCTGCACAATTTCAATCGCCTCATCCTTATTCAAAAAGACAACCTCGGCAAACGGCAACATTGCAATAATTTTTGCCACATTATCATGAATATTGCTCTGGCGGGGATTAAACGCCACTCGACTTCCGCCAGCTCGCGTCACTCCGAAAATTACGTCCAAATGCTTTTCCCATTCACCATGCAAATCGCCGATAAAAATCCATTCAGCATCTTTTATTTTATTTTCATCTATCTCCAAAATACCGTTTACTTTTTGATTAGAAAAAATCACTCTGTCACCGCTTTTTTTATCTACAATAATTAAGGACAGATCACTTTGAAAACCTTTTTCAATCTCTACTAAATCAAGCTTAACATTGTTTTTTTTCAATTCCGCCTGTATCCAAACACCCGAAAAATCATCCCCAATTTTTGAATAACAGCTCGCTTCAATACCTAAATGACTAAGTCCGCTCGCCACATTTGCCGCGCATCCACCTACCGCTTCAAAACGATTTTCTATTTTATATTTAGCCCCCAATTCGAAACCTATCTTTGTTTGCGACGTTAAATCATCCGGAGTGTTTATTACCGTTCCTTCATCCGTAGGAAAAAAAATGTCTTTACAAGCTGAGCCAATACAAATTACTTTTTTCATATTCATCTAACTTAAAATTATCATTTATTTTAACAAGGTTTTGCCCGTCATAATTTTTGGTTTTAATATGCCTAACATCGCCAAAACTGTCGGAGCAATATCCCCTAAAACGCCGTCACTTCTCAATCCGACATTTTTAAATTCTTCGCTGACAATTAAAAATGGCACTGGATTTTTGGTGTGGAATGTATTCGCCTGGTCAGATTCGGCATCATACATATCATCTGCATTGCCATGATCCGCCGTAATAATCAGATTGCCATTTTTTTCCAAAACTTTTTTAGCAACAATTCCAATTTGCTTATCCACAAACTCCACCGCCCTTATAGTTGCTGGTAAATCCCCAGTATGCCCGACCATGTCGGCATTGGCATAATTAATTGCAATAAAATCATATTTACCCTGATCAAGATATTGCCCCACTTCCTGAGTTATTTTCTCCGCTGACATCTCTGGAGCACTTGCATAAGAATCAACTACCGGTGATTTTATCATAACACGGTCCTCTCCATCTACCACATCCGCATAGCCTCCATTTAAAAAATATGTGACATGCGCGAATTTCTCTGATTCAGCAATATATAATTGCCTCATCCCGCCAAGAATCATTGGCAAAGTCGCGGCAATTGCATGCTCAGGAAAAGCCGTATGCTCATCCAAGCCTGGACCGAAATTTGTCAAAACAGCAAAATATAAATCCTGAATTTTATCAATAATCGGCATGTCGTCCTTAATAATGCTAGCTTTGTCAGTCGCAATAAAAAGTTTACTGAACTGGCGCGCCCGATCAGAGCGAAAATTAAAAAATATTATTGAATCGCCTTTTTTTATTTTAGTTACCGGCGTGCCATTTTCCATAATAACTGTGGGCACAACATATTCATCAGTTAAATTATTTTCATATGCCCGTTCAATTGCTTCCTCAACAGAATTTTCTTTTTCACCCCGGTTAAAAACCATCACATCATAGGCTGTTGTTAAACGTTTCCAATTTTTGGCCCGGTCCATAGCATAAAACCTGCCCGCAACAGTAGCAATTTTCCCAATTCCCTCTTCTTGCATTATTTGACGAAAATATGCCAAATGCACTCGCGCGCTTTTAGGATAAGAATCTCTCCCGTCAGTAAAAAGATGGCAATAAACCTCCCCCACGCCATGCTGTTTGGCCAAGCGTAAAATAGCGCGAAAATGTTCCGGATTACTATGTGGACTGTCGATTGTTCCCATCAAACCCATTAAGTGCAAATTCCCACCATGCTTTTTAGTGTGATTAACTGCACCAATTAAAGTTGGATTCATAAAAAAACTGCCGTCTTTTATGCTATCACTAATATATTTTGAATCCTGTTTCACGACTCTTCCAGCTCCAATATTCATATGACCTGCTTCAGATCCGCTCATTTTATGCTCTTCAAGACCAACACAAACACCCGTAGCACATAACGTTGTTGAGGGATAAACTTCAATCAAATGATCCATCACTGGGGTTTTCGCCAGCGTAATGGCATTGCCTCTTGCGGGAGGCGCAATTCCCCAGCCATCCAGAATCATTAATACAGTTGGATTATTTTCAGCCATAAAAAAATCTACCTCTTTAAAAACTTATACACAAATAACAGCAGAATAAGCGAGGTTAAAACTAAAACCGTCGGAAAAAGAAATGGCCATCTTTCGGAAACTGGTTTTTCCTGGGCCTTTTCTACGGCATAGACCGGATTATTTTTTTGTCCTGACAGAATAGCTTCCTGGGAATTTTCCGTGTCTAAATACTGGATAAACTTTTCTAGGTCGTACTCGGGATAATTCGCTTTTTTGTTGCCATAAAAAATTCGGTATTTTTTATTTTTTTCCGTCTGAAAAACAATTTCTCGATAAATCGAATACGCCTTGAATTGACTAAAAGCCAGGGGCGCATTATCGCTATTCAATATTTCAATTTTCAAATACCGGTCCTTCGTTTCAGGAAAATTCAACTGCAAATTCTCTCCGGAAAATTTCGGCGTACTATAGCGGAATATGTAACCTTGTCCGATTGGATGCCAATTATTATTTTTATCTGAACTTGAATAAATTATCACTCCGCGGTTAAAATTTATTCCCGCGCTTTGCAAACCAATTTTGCTAATTGGAATGCCACCCATGCCTAAATTAGCAACAAGTTCCGTTGATTTTCGCGTAACATTTTCTTGCACCGAGAAATCAATAGTGCGTTCCGACTCTTTTTTATTTTTCACAATTTCTTGCCGAATAGAAACGGAATTTATCTTAACCGGAGAATTGTCTTCATCGGAAATCTCCAACTTCAAATAACGAAAAGTACTTTCCGGAAAATTTAAAGTTGTGTTTTGGGATTTAAATCCACCTTTCCTATCTGTATAATCATATACATAAGCATTGTCCTTTAAAACATTCCAAACAAGCATGTCGGCCGATCCATAAATCTTCACATTGCGCTTAAAATTCTCCGAAGAAGTATTAATCGTCAAGCTATTCACCAATTTCCCCTCAGCGCCCAAATCCAAAATAGCCGAAGTATATTGTCCGGCCACAAAGGAATTATTTAGAATCTTCGCCGAATAGCTAGCCTGACTGCTTTCCGCTCTAGCGGCTGCCAACTGAAAAGGAACTTCCTTGTTGGATTCATCAATGATGCGAACATCCCCTAAATCTTTTTTCGAATTAGCAAAAATGTCATCATCAGAAACAATCTTAACCAGTCCGCCATCAACATTCTGCGACACACTATTAATATCTTTATAATATTGCCATTGACTAATTTCAACTGCTCCGAAACATACGGCAGGCACAGTCATTAGCGCCAAAATCAGCAGACTTACTTTTTTCATAAAATTTATTTTAAATTATTTCCCGCAATCGATCTTTATATTTTTGATACACAAACGAGATTGCTAAAAGCACAACACCCAAAGTAATCGACGAAATTATTCGATATAATTGCCCCTGATTCCACAAGTCAAAGAAAAATAATTTCAAAATCGCAATGACCAGCAAAATTATCCCGCCAACTCTGGCTCCCTTCAGACCGCCAGCAATACCAATAATCAGCAATATCACACCGTAGATTAAGCTGAAAATTGATAAAGCCACGCTATTTCTATTTGCGATACTCCTCATTTCATTACGTATGCTTATTGACTCTTTTTCATATTGATCTTGGATTGCATAATTCTTATTCAAGTTGTTAGCCTTTCCTGTAGCGTACCTAATATCCGAAAGTTTATTCTCCCGCGCAATCACAACCCGCATCTCCTTGGCATAATAAAAGTTTATTTCATTGCCGATGGAAAATACTGTCAAAAAGTTAGCCGCAATCACAAACAACACAAACATTTGTTTGGGACTGGAAAAATCCTTCTCGTCCCCCTTGTCCTGCATAAAATTCGTTAGATAAGCGGTAACATAGAAGACTATAATCGCAAACAAAAACGTTAGAAAAGATTTATTGAAAATCAAATCATCCGTTGCGATGTTATGAGCTGAATCAAGGAATAGTAAACGACACAACAAAAGTCCGAATACTGCCAGGCCGAGAACCCGAATTTCATCTTGCCGGGTCTTAACCCATAAGAAAAACAGCAACAAAACCTCAACTATCCAACCAATCGCAATGGCATTCTTTTCGAATTGAATCGGAATAGCTAGCGTCACAAAGCCCACCGTTAAAAAAACTAAGAAGTTATACAAATAATTATCCTCGGCGGTAATACTACGAATAAGATAGGCGCCAATGAAATAATAAAAGCCCAGTAGCACTGCAAAAAATCCCATAAACACTTCGTAATCGTTATGCATCAAATTATAGCTCGTAGCAAAATAGGCAGTTGCGGAAATCAATACCATCAGTTGCTCAATACCCGTGGACTTTTCCCGATTAACCAAATTAAATACAACGGAAGAGATTGAATAGACAATGAAAAACAACGTCAGGAATAACATTGTTATTCCAAGATCAGCCCGAACATAAAATGTGCTTGCCCAGCCAAGAAAAAGCATCCCGGTACCAATAAAACCGATTAAATTCAAGGCCCGCCACTTTTTGAAAACCGAAACTGCCAAAATTGCCAAGTCTAAAAGCAATACATATGACAATAGCCCCACTTCATTATTTGATCCGTTGGACACTAGTACTGGCGTGAAAAAACCACCTAATGTCGCCACTAACATCAAAGAATAAGCATCATAGCGCAAGCTCAAAACTATTCCGATTGCAGTTACCAAAAGCATGAATAAGAAAGCTGGCACTTGCCCAATCAATCCATAAAAATTAAAAGCGGCAAAAATAGATAAATACAAAACTGCAATTCCGCCTCCCGTAATTATCTGTCCGTAACCAAAATATTTACGAATTGTTTTCTCGCCAATTCCCAACAGACTCAAGCCCGCAAAAATTCCAATCATCACTCGGCCTGTTTCGCCAATCCAATTATTATCAAAAGCATATTTCAAAAGAAATGAAACACCAAGAACCAAAGCCGTAATGCCAATCCGCGCAAACCATACTCCACCGATATTTTCTTCCATGCTCACGCTTTCTTCTATTCTGGCTGGCGCAACAAAAGACTCAACCTTATGGGCATTTGCTAAAATTGAATCAATATCATCATATTTAGGGGCTGGTGGCGGAACTGGAACTGGAGCATCCTCCTTCATCTCCGCTTTTGAAGCAGATAGTCCCTGACTGGACATTATTTCCAATTTATCAATTCGCGCCTCTTGTTTTTCCAAGTTACCATTCAAAGCCTCGAGATTATTCATAATCCCATCCAAAGTTTTTGCTAGTTGCCGTAAGTCAATTTTTTCCTCTTCCATTTTTATTTTTTATTTATTAAAAACCATTTACTAACATTAAAATAGTAAATCCAGCAAATACAGGAATACCAATAAAATTTAATATCAGTCCATAGGAAATAAACCGACGTCGATTAAATAGGTATATTGCAGCAAAAATAGCAAAACCAAACCAAATTAAATGTCCGACTATCGGAATAACTAAAGCTATCAACCAAAGCACCACAGGGCTAACCAACCCCAAGAAAAAATCTCCAAATTTCTCAGAAGCTTTAGTGTAAATCTTTTTTGACTTAAAATTCCAAAAACTAGACGACATGCTAGATTGCGGAATTGGTACAGCTAATTCCGCGTAAACAACCTGAATTCCAGCCTCAATATCTAGTCTGCTATAATTAGCTTTTTGCAAAGCACTAATCAAAACTTCTTGCGAAAATTTCCCCTTGTTTTCCTGAAGATAGTCCACCACGTTCTGATTCATTTTTCTTGTTTTATTTTTTATTCAACTCTTCTTCAATGCGCAACAAGCGGTTGTATTTGCAAATTCGCTCACCGCGGGAAAGTGAACCGGATTTCATATATTCTGCTCCCGTCCCCACCGCTAAATCAGAAATAAAATCATCTGTCGTTTCTCCCGAGCGATGCGAAATCACAATCCGCATTTTATTTTTCTGCGCTAGTTTAATACAGTTAATTGTTTCCGTTAAAGACCCAATTTGATTCACTTTAATCAACACCGAATTGCACGCTTTTTTCTCAATCGCTGTTTCTAATCTTTTCACATTTGTTACCAAAAGATCATCCCCGATTAACATAATCTTTTCGCCTAACTTCTCGTTCATCATTGCCCAGCCATCCCAATCATTTTCATTCAAACCATCCTCCACGGAAATCACGTGATATTTAGAGATCCATTCAGCATAAATATTTACCAGCATTTCCCGAGTTAGCATGGCATTCTCCGGCTTGAAAATATATTTTTCATCTTTCTCATCGAAAAATGAGGAGGCTGCACAATCCACCCCGATATTCACTTGCTTTCCGCCGGCATATCCTGCAGATTCAATCGCTTTATTGATCAACTCTAACGGTTCAGTATTGCTTTCCAATTTTGGAGCAAAACCACCCTCATCACCCACGGAAGTTGTTTGTCCGTTGGCTGCGATTAGTTTTTTCAAAGCATGAAAAACTTCACTCCCAGCGCGATATTGTTCCTTGAAAGTTTTTACGCCATTCGGCACAACCTTATATTCCTGAATCGAAAGTCCAGAATCACTGTGCATCCCGCCATTAATCACATTGAACATCGGGATTGGCAAAGTAAATTTAGTTGAAAAGTTATAAGTTTCAGCAATATATTGATAGAGAGGAATGTTTTTTTCTATCGCTCCCGCTCGACAAACAGCCAAAGATACGCCTAAAATTGCGTTCGCCCCTAAATTAGTTTTATTTTCTGTCCCATCCAGCTCCAGCATTAGTTTGTCAATCTCTTCTTGTTGAAAAACATCCATCCCAATAATTTTCTCCGCAATTTTTTCATTCACATTGGAAACCGCTTTTTGCACACCCAAACCACCAAAACGCTCCTTATCACCATCGCGAAGTTCCAAGGCTTCATACGCGCCTGTTGAAGCGCCTGATGGCACTGCCGCAATTGCCACAATTCCTGATTCCAATTTAATTTCTACTTCAATTGTTGGATTTCCCCGAGAATCAAGAATTTCTCTGGCAAATATCTTTTCTATCTTTGACATAAAATTAAAACTTAAAAAAATTATCCCTTTAACAGACTAATTATATCACAACTCAGGCAAAACAAAAACAAGGCAATCGCCTTGTTTTTGTTGAATTTATTTAAACTAAAACATCAATTCCTGGCATCGAACTGCCGGCTAAATAGTCCAGCATTGCCCCTCCGCCAGTGGAAACAAAAGTCACCGCGTCCATTGCTCCATTCTTTTCCAAAATCTCAATCGTTTCTCCGCCCCCCACTAAAGAAAATGCTCCGCTAGCAATTACCGCCTGCAAAATTTCATTCGAACTTTTCGCATATTTTTCTTCTTCAAATTTTCCCGTCGGTCCGTTCCACGCAATCGTTTTGGCACCAGCAATAATTTCTTTGAATTTTTCTACCGTTTTTGAACCAATATCGAGCCGGTCATCCACAAAATCAAGCGGTAAAATAACTTTCTCCGAAAATTGAATTTTTTGATCCAACGCTTCATTGGCTATTTTTCCACCCACTAAGATATAGTCATATTTTTCCTCAAAAAATTTAATCACGGGAATTTTCGTTTCAATCTTCGCCCCACCAATAATCGCCACGGCCGGACTAACTGGGTGTTCCTTGATAATTGTCATTTCATGAATCTCTTCCAATAAACGCAAACCGGCGCAACTTGGCAATATCTTAGCCACCCCTGTGACCGAGGCCTGATCCCGATGACACACACTAAAAGCATCCTGCACAAAAACCTCAAAGTTTTCCGCTAGAGATTTAGCAAATTCGACGTCATTTGCTTCATCCCCAGCATAAAACCGAACATTTTCTAAAAGCAAAACCTCATCAGCCGCTAATTCATCCAGACCGTTAGTCACCTGCTCTCCCACACAATCAGGGATAAACTTTATTTTTGCCGCCAAGATATTTTCCGCCTCCTCTTTTAACTGTCCTAAAGAAAATTCTACGCTCGCCACACCATTCGGACGGCCAAAATGCGTCAGCATCGCCACTTTGCATTTCTTATTTAATAAATAATCTAATGTTTCCTTAGCCGCCGCAATCTTAAAAGATTCTTTTGCCACGCCGTCTTCAATCGCCACATTAAAATCCACCCGCAATAGAACTTTCTTGCCTGCCAAGTCCATGTCCTGAATTCTTTTTATCTCCATATTATTAAACACATTTAAAACTTACTTTTACTATTTTATCATAACCCAGTAAAAACAGAAACTAGGCTAGGATAAATGCGCCATTTTTCTTTTCCCTAAAGAAAAGTGGCAAAAAATAAAAAGGCCGCCCAAGCAAAATATTCAAACAAATCCTTCGTTCTTTTGCTAAAATTCCCGAAGCACGCTAAAAGGAAAACTAGTAGGTAATTTTTTAACGCTCAAGAACTCGAATTTGTATTTGAATATTTTACGGGGCGGGATACAACGCTAAAGAGTTTTAAAGAGTGAGAATAGCTAAAAGCGGTTTTCCGCACCTAGCGAAGTGCGTTTCTAAATTCCAGTGCATGAGCGTTAAGAAATTATCATTCCCTTTATGACCGACTTGAGAATTTTAGAGAATAAGCTAGGAATTTAGACAGCACAAGCCTAGTGTCGGCAGTTTCTTTTTGCCACTTTCTTTGCTGT